>Ga0310786_10002880_pt1 | contig 25665 bp, 15 predicted proteins | sample AusTroGonzalo_MG_FD_203881 | JGI IMG/M metagenome (GOLD analysis project Ga0310786, IMG submission 203881) | Bovine rumen microbial communities from tropical cattle in Woodstock, Queensland, Australia - Gonzalo_03 (v2) (version 2) | ecosystem: Host-associated > Mammals > Digestive system >...
CGTTGGCGACGTCGCTGAAGTGGCGGAGGATGCGCTGGTGCGTGAAGCCGTGCGCCACCATCGGGCGGAAGCACGTGTTCTCGTTCTCCTCGTCCCACTCGCAGCCGACCATGAAGTCGGGGTTCAGCTTGACGAGAGACGCGAGCATGTCGCGAAGCATGCGCGTGCCGGTGCAGTCGAGCCCGTAGTTCCACCGGTAGGAGTTCTCGTGCCCGGGAGTCGCCCAGCAGCCAAGGCACTTCTCCTTGAACTCAGGCTCTGCGAACGTCGCGTGCACGATCGGCACGAACACGGTGTCAAACAGCCACGGGTCGTAGCGGCGGTTGAAGAACGACTCCCTCCCGTTGTAGCAAAGCCCGTCCAGGACGCGCAGGAATCGCTCCAGCCTTGCGCGCATCTTCGTTATAGTCTCGACGTCGTAGCCGCCAGCACTCTCTGCGCGGTTCTCCAGCATCAGCGTGCAGTACGGCATGACGAGGAACCTGTCGCCATGCCGTGCGACAAGCTCCTTCTTCAGCGCGGCGTAGAACGGAAGGTCCTTCTCGCGTATCGCGGGGTAGCTCGTCAGCACGACCTTGCCCCCGATGCGAAAGCTGTTCGGCATGTCCAGCGCCTGCTTCGCGCGCATCGCGCACTCTTCGATGGAAAGTCCGCGCGTCAGCTCGACAAGTATCGTCGCCTCGCTGCCAGGCCGCAGGGAGAGCGGGATGACGGCCTCCCTGCCCTTCGTGCAGGTGAACACGGCGAAGCCTGTCTGCTTGCCCATGCGGGACATCTCGACGGCCTTCTCCCACGACTTGGGGTTGAGCCACGGCGCGCACTCCGCGGCATCGTCGCCCGTGAGGACGAGCGACGAGTCCTGCAGAAGAGGACGGTCGTACCAGTGGTGCAGGAAGTCGCGACGATTTATGCCGTACTTCAGCTGTGCGCGGACGAAGAAGTCCGTCCTCCCGGACTTGCGGACATACCTGTTCGTTCCCCATTCCGCAAGCAGGCGCTCGGCGCCGGCGTCAAGCCGCCAGTCCTTGTTGCGGATTCCGTAGTCCTCAACTGCGGACACAGTCGCCGCCAGCAGCACGGCGGCAGAAAAAACACACACTCTCTTCATGTCGTACTATGCGCTTTGCTTCAGCGGAAGGTGATGACCAATCCGCTTGGCCTCTCGGTGAATGCGGCCGATATCGTCACTGCGTCCACGGCGTCCACGACGACCGGGACCTGCTCCACCGCCACAAGGTATTTCTTGTCGCCCACCGTCAACCGACTGGGCACGTCGATAGCACCGACCACGGCGGCTGCGCTGGAGGCCGGAACGGTAAAGAGCGGAACCGTGAAACTCTCGCCTGTCGACGCGGCAAAGTCGAATCCGACGGGAATCGTCCCGGTCGCAGTCCTGGCCGAGAGGGGCGCAGCGGCCTTGAGGTTGATTGCGCCGTACTGCGCCATTTCCGCTTCAGACGGGTCGGCGTCGAACCGCAGCGCGACATCGGCCTTTGACGTCGTGTTCGAAAACACGACGTCAAGTCCGTCAAGCGAGCGAGCGGAAACCGGCTTCAGCGTGCCAGACGTGACATAGAACGTGCGGTTCGTCGCGTCGGCCGGAGGAGTCGAAGTCACGGCACCCTCCGAATCAAGGAAGCGAAGCGCGCCGCCAAGCGCAAGCGTACCCTCGCCCTCCTTGTAGACCCGGCCGTTCACGGTCAGCTGCTCCTTGATGGCAAGCGTCTTGCCTGGCTCGACGTAGAACCTTCCCTGCCAGCTCACGAACACGCCGCGCGTCGGTTCGTCCATCGTGAAGCTGTCGTATGCCTCGAGCCGGCCTGCCCGCTCTATCTTGAGCGCATCGTACGCAAACTCCGAACGCGCGCCGCCGAGGCTCGCCGCGTCCGAAACGCGAAGCGACAAGAACCGGTCGGAGAACCTCAGGCTGCCAAGCGAGTCGAGCGTGATCGTCATCTTGCCTGCGTAGGCCGAGTTGTCGCCTTCCAGAATCACGATTCCGCGGCAGAGGCTCGTGCCGGCCCCGCTGCCGCAGATGTTCAAGAGGCTCGACTCCGGTCCACTGATCGGCCCGACCATTCGGATGCTACCTTCCCGTCTGGGGCCAAAGGACACAATCCCGTTTGCGTTCACGCTGAATTTGCCGCGAAGGGTCACGTCTTGCTCGTTAAGGCCGTAGACCGTCGTTCCATTGCTGCCGCAGTTGAAATACAGATTCGATACCGTGTAGTCTCCTGTGCGAATGGCAATTTGCGTATATTCCCCAAACCTCAGCGAACGCCCGGGGAAGACCATGGTCTCTTCCGGCGCATAGGGCGTCAGAATCCCTGTCGTACCGGAAAGTCTGCTTACCAGATAGTGCGCGAAATCATGCACCGGTTCGTCGTCTGACCAATATGCGCCGTTCGTGATGGCGGACTCCGTAGTCGTGTCTCCAATGCCAGTACCGTTGTTCTTCACAGTGAGCGTGACAGTTGGATAGTACGCGGCGTAGAGCGTCTTCGTCTCGCCAGACACCTCCATATAGAGATGCGGCGCAGTGCGGAAGTTGCTTCCGTAATTCGGCACGGAAAAGTCCGCTTCCGTACAGGCGCTGTCCGCCGGCATGGTGACAAGCGCGTAGCGCGTGACCGCATTGACTTCAGCCGAAGGCGCACCTGAAAGAGCAACAGGAACAGGGCCGCCGTTTACCGTCAATGCAGTGCGCACGGTCAATGTGTTCCCTGCCACCAGCGAAAGCAAAGCGCCTTCGTCAAGCGTTAGAGAGCCAACCGACGTCGTTATCTGCGGACAAAAAGTCGCGCCGTCGCGAACAATGATCGATCCACCGAAGTATGATGCCGACCCGGACAAGCGCAATTCCGCGCCCCACGGAGCGCCAGCGGAGTTGTACCGCGATGTGATGACGACGGAGCCGAGATAGTCGCTCGTATCGCCTGAAAACGTTACATGGAAACCATTCGTCCCCTGTGAATAGGCAAGAATCCCCGCCGTCGCCGCGCTGTGCGCATCTCCCGCGATGGTGAAACCGACCGGCCTGTAGTTCGTTCCGTGGAATCGGTACGGCGCAGACGCAGGGGACGTGAATGTCGCCTTGCCAGAAAACGTGTCCTGAGACGCGCGCGGATACACCTCGCCATTCGCAAAGATGACGCCCTCATTGTTGAACGTCGCACTGTAATAGGCGAAGAAAACACATTCCGTGCCACCGACGATGCCAAGCGTGAGAGAATGGGCGTTTACGATTTCGTTTTGTGTCGTGTAGAACGTATAGCCGCCCGCAGCCAGATAGTCGCGGGTGGAGGGATCTTCAACCGTCTCCGACCAAGCGGCTCCGGCAAAGCCAGGGTAGGCGGAATCGGCTTTATAGGAATTGCTTTTCGTCAGCGTCACGTAGCCGTCCGCCAAGGCGGAAAGCGAACAGCCCAGCAACATCATGGCAAAAGCGAGCCGCCCGACGCCAGAGCCAAACCTTGTCATGTTCATGGCATTTTCCTTTCACGTTGTCAGTGTTTCGCCGAAAACAAGCCTACTTCGAAGACCCTTGCAGATGCGTCGCCGTATGTCTCCCGGATTGTGACGCGAATCGCAGCGACCTTGCGAGCGGAGAACCCGTGTACCGCCAGCCTGCGATTGTTCCTGCTTACGTCGGCGACAGACTCCCATCTTTCGCCGTCTGCCGACACCTCTACCGCATACGACCGCGCCAGCGTCGTCGGGACCTTGTGGTGCACCCATATCGACGGCAGGAAGAAGTCGGAATCGAAAACGACCCGCACTTCCGACGCCTCTCGCGGCTCATGCAGACGAACCGTTACGGACTGCGGCAGCGCACGGCGCGGATCGGAAACCCATTCGCGGCTCGCCCCCTTCGGCTGATGCGCGACGTATCCGTACCCCGTATCCTCCACGATCTTCACGACGTCCCCGCCGACCGCCGGCATCGTGCGAAGCCTGCCGTCGAGCACGTTTGCGGCGACGTTGTCGCCGTCCACGCTTGTCGCCGTCGCCGTGGCGTCCGCCGCGAGATTCAATGGGTCGCGCTCAAAATAGCCCGGCACGAACTGGTCGTCGCGGTGCAACGTCTGGCGCAGCTCGGACAAGTAGCGCCGCCCGTACTCGCGCGGCATTACGCCGTGGCGGATGCATCCCGCAGCCGCAGTGCCGACGGCCTGACCCATGACGGCGCATGTCGCCGACACCCGCAGCGTGCCGAGGCCGACATGCGAGCAGGAGACGTTGCGCCCAGCCATGAAGAGATTCGGCACGTTCGTGGAATAGAGAATTCGGTACGGTATGCCGACTGGACGCGGAATATCCGGGCTATCCAGCCTCCACGCCCCGTTTCCCTTCGGATTGTTCACGCCAAGCGGATCGTGCGTGTCGAGCGCCCAGCCGGTATGCCCTATGCTCTCTGCGGGATCGGTCTTCGCCAACGCGTCCTTTTCGGTAAAAACGTAGTCGCCGACCAGCCGCATCCCCTCGCGCCGCCCGTTCATATAGGGAAGCGAAACGAGTTCGTGCCGCGCGGCAAGGGCGCGTATCTTCTTGTCGGGCGTCTCGTTCTTCATCCATCCCCAGTACGCGAAGAAAATGCGCAGAAGAGAGTCGCGTGCGAGTTCTGGATCCTTGCAGTCGTCAAGCTCGCCGGGATGCTCAAGCCACCACTTGAAGCGAAGTCCGTCGGACTTGCGGTAGAAGCCCTTCGGCAACAGCCACGCCCATGGCGGAGTCACGAAAGGAACGTCGTGGTCGAGTTCGACCATGCGCGGCAGGCCGTACCCTCCAAGAAGGCATCCGCTCATTGTAGTCATGTCAGGCACCTCCGGCGCACACGACTCCCCGTACTTCTCGACACCCTCGCGGCCATACATGAATTTCGCCCCACCGTAATAGCCGACCCATCCGTCCCCCGTCGTGTCGGCGAAAATCGCGCCGCGTATCCGCGTGCGCGCGCCAGTGAGCGTGTTACGAGCAAGCACCGCGCATATGCGGTCGCCGGACTTCTCGACGGCATACATGCGCGTGTTCAGGAACACCGTGACATTCTTCTCGGCAGCGACCATTTCGCCGAAGACCCTCGAAAAAGAAAGGTCGGCGCCCTTCGCCGCGCATGCCTTCGCGAGGACGGCCTCCTCGATTATCCCGCCCTCGCGGTAGCCCCTGTGCCATCCGGACCCGTTCAGCAGCACCCCGAGCTCGCTCGATATGTTGCCGCCGAGAACAGGCCTGTCTTGTACGAGCGCAACCTTGGCCCCGTGCCGTGCCGCCGCAATCGCGGCCGGCACGCCCGCAGGCCCAGCGCCCACGACGACAAGGTCGAATGTGCCGCCGTCCGCCATTTCCGCTGGCGTTCCAGTGCATGCGTCGCGCTGGCGCGCAAGCTCCTCGCCGCCGTCCGCCGGGGCAAACTCCGGATTGCGCGAAAGGACCACTGCATCGCATCTGGCGTATGCTCCAGACAGGTCGACTAGCTTCAATTCTACAGCCCCGGCGGAAAGCTCGACGGTTCCGGCGTCCTCCCACGACCAGTCGCGGCCGGACGCGCCAAGCGTCTTTGCAAGCCGGCGCCCGCCGATTTCGAGGGCGAAGCGCCCGGGGTGATGCTCCGGCACCCAGTCCTTGGTGCGAACCCATACGCGGTAGCCGCCGCCTGTCGCAATGTCAACGACGGTCCTTGCCGCGGCGCAAGGCTTCCCGACGCCAGGGGCCAGAAGATAGGCAGAACCCATCTTGTGGGCGAACTGCGTGTCGAGAAGCCAGCCGCCGTAGTCGGCAAAGTTCTCGGCCTCCACCCAGTAGACGCCCTTCTCGAATTCGCAAACTGCGGTCCGCGGAGCATGGAGTTCCCACGGACGGTCCACATCCAGACCGTCCGCATACGCTATGTGCGCAACAAGGAGAAACACAGCCGCGCCAATTGTACACTGCAACTGCATCGGGAGGATTATAGCAAAGCAAATTCCCCGATGTCAACGGGACGCATAGCGGCGGCCCATTCCAAAGGCGCGGAGCGTAGCGCGAAAGTCGGCCGGCATCGGGGAGTGCGCCCGGATCGACGAATGCGGCGACGACGGGTCGGGAAGCTCCAGCGTCGAGGCGTGCAGCATCTGCCGCGGAACGCCCATGAGGCGCGGATCGCGCGCAGACTTGAAGCCGAACACCCTGTCGCCGACGACTGGATACCGTATCGACGCAAGATGGCGGCGTATCTGGTTCGTGCGGCCCGTCTCGATGCTTATCCTGAGCAGCGACGCGTCGGCCGACGCAGTCTCTCGCGTTACGTGCGACACGGCCTTCTCCCCTCCTATCGGGGCGTCTATCGTCTGGTGCTGGTAGGGGAACTTGCCGAGAACGATGGCATGGTATATCTTCGTGACCTTGCGGGCCTTGAAGCACTCTATTGCCGCGTCAAGCGCCGCGGAGCCCTTGGCGAAGAGCAGGCAGCCAGTAGTGTCGCGGTCAAGGCGATGCACCGCGACAAGCGAAGGAAGCGACTCCTGCTCGCGCAGAAGCTCCTCGACGGAGCCGGCGCCGTCGCAGCTGATGCGGCCTGCCGGCTTGTCGCAGACGAGGTAGTCGTCGTTCTGCCAGAGCACCCTGACATGGCTCTTCGGCGCGGCGCGCCCGCCGCCATGCTCGCACGTGCCTCCGCCGACGCGCCTCTTGGCCGCGCCGACTGCCCTTTCGGGAATCTCGACGCTGTCACCGACGCGCAGCCTGTAGCCGGCCATCCAGACGCAGCTGCGGTTCACCCAGACATTGCGCCCGTCGATCAGCGCCTTGGCGGCGCGGCGCGACAGGGAAAACCGCTTTGCTAGGAAGTCCTGCAGCGCCGTCGGGTCGGGCCTGCCGACCGTCAGCGAAACGAGACCCGCAGGACCACGGGGCTGCCGCCTCATACGTCAATCCTCCCTGAGGATGCTTCCGACGACGCCGTGGACCTTGCGGCTGTGCAGGTTCGGCGCGAGGACGATCTCGAGCTCGACCTGGTCTTCGTCGCCGTCGCCCTCGGCAACAAGCACCGTGGTAGTGCGTTCGCCCTCGAGCGCCTTACGGAAGTTCGCCGGAAGCGGGTCGTCGCTCATGAAATCGGGAAAGACGTGCTTGCGGGCCTCCTCTATGTCGGCAAGGCCGAACATGTCGAGAAACGCCTCGTTGGCCTCGCAGATGCGCCCGTCTGGATCGCAGCCGAAAAGCGCCGCCTGCGCCACCTGGAACGCGTCGGACTTCATGCGAAACGAATTCATGTACGCACGGCGACGTTCCACATTGCGAATCGTGAATATGAGGTCGCCCGGGTTCATGAGGTCTATCGACGACACGGCGACCTCGCAGGCGATCTTGCGACCGTCCTTGGCAATGCCATTGGCGTCGATCACGACGTGCCTGTCGCCCTCAAGCCCCTTGCGTATGCGAAGAACCACGTCCTGCTTCAGCCCTGGTATGAAGACAGAGACGGGTCTGTCGAGCACCTCGTCAAGCTCGTAGCCGAAGTATTCCACGGCACGTGGGTTGACCTCTATTATGTGACCATTAGGGTCCGTTATGACGACGGCGTCGTACATCCCAGCCAGAAACTGGCGGAACAACGAACGTCTGTCCTTGGGTACAAAAAGTGGCATTTGTGTGAATTATAGCAAATCTCACTCCGCTTCGTCCATAACGAACCCGCCGCCAAGAGCCTTGTAGAGACTGATGAGCGACTGGGTGATCTCGCCGCGGGAGATGACGAACTCCTCCTCGAGCTGGAGGCGGCTGCGCTGCGCGTCGAGGACGTTGTTGAAGTCCTTGAGGCCGTTCTTGTACAGGTCCTTCGAGATCGTGACGGCGTCCGCCGCCGCCTTGACGGCGCTTCCAAGCGCCTTGTAGCGGTGGTATTCCTGCGTGTAGGAGCTGTAGGCGTCGCGCACCTCTCCGTACGCCTTCTCGACGGCGAGCTCGTAAGAGAGTGCCAGCTCGGCGGTCTTGGCCTCGGCACCCTTTACGTTGGCGTATATCGACCCGCCCTGGAATATCGGCCAGCTCACGGACGGCCCGAGAGTCGCGAGGAACGAATCTGCTGAGAACAGCTTGGAGCTGTGGCGGTTCTCCAAGCCGACGGTTCCGGTGAGATAGAGCTTCGGGAACCACTGGGCCTTCGCGACACCAATCTTCGCAGTCTGCGCAGCAAGGCTGCGCTCCGCCGCCCGGACGTCGGGACGCATGCGCATCATGTCCAGGCTGAGGCCCTCGAGCTTCTGCGGAGTTGTCAGCCAGTCGCGGCGCACGCTGACTGGCCGCAGGAGCTCGTGAAGCGCGCCGGGAACCTCGCCCGCCAGGATGGCCAGCGCGTTCTTGAGTGACTCCTCCTGCGCAAGGAGCTGCGGAAGACGCGCGCGCGTCTGCTCAACGATGTAGGCGCACTGGTTCACGGCGAGCTCGTCGCCGATACCGCTGTCGAGACGCGACTTGAGGATCTCGTACGTCTCGCTCTGCAGCACGAGGTTGGTGCGGGCGACCTCGATGCGCTCCTGCATCGTGCGCAGGCTTATGTACTCCTGCCCGATCTCGGTGGTGAGCGAGACCCATGCGTCCTGCATCGTCCACCAGGAGGACTCCGCCTGGGCCATCGCGCTCTCGGCAAGCCGGCGGTTCCCACCGAAGATGTCAAGTTCCCAGTTGCCGTCGATCGTCGCGCTGCGCACATTGTAGTGCGTCCTCGAGCCGCCGCCGGAGCGCGTGTTGGGATGGTACCAGTAGCGGTTCCAGCCGCCGCCGGCCTTGAACTTCGGCATGAACGCCGCGTAGCTGCCGAGGAGCTCCCACGCAGCCTGCTCAAGGCGCATCTGGGCGACCTTGAACGACACGTTGTTCGATATGCCGCCCTCGACGAGGGAGACGAGCACGGGGTCATTGAACCTCGTCCACCAGCGAGTGATGAGCTCTGGCGTCAAGGCCACGCGCGCGTCTTCGTTGGTGCCGGCCGGCACGTACTCGCAGCTCGCCGTGATGTTCGACGTGGGCTGCCCGGCGTCCGGCAGCGCGAACTCAAGAGGATCGACGACCGGCTTCTCATAGTCTGGCCCCACGGACGGCAGCGACCCGCAGCCGACCATGAACAAAGGAAGAAGGAAGAAGGAAGAAGGAAGAAGTATGGATGCTTTGCTCTGTTTCATCTTGTTTTACTCTTTGTCGGTTTCTTGTTGTTTTACTGTGCCTTTAGCTTGTTCGCAAATTATATCATATTATGCCATGCAGTGGACGATGCCAAAGATCTTCATCTTGAAGAACTCGACCTTCACCTCTTCTTCCTTCGCGCATCCGAGCAAGCTGTCGTACAGACGTTTCATCGGCGTGAATTTGGCATTATAGCATTTTATGACCGCATGGCGTCATTCCGCAATCCAGTTGACGTCGTTTAGCTGGTTGGTAGGGATCGCAGAAAGACGGTCTACTTGCTGTTGCGCCAGGGCGCGAGTCCTCGGATTGGCTATTGTCGATGCAACATATTGCATGGCGGAAAGGCGCTGAATGCTGTTTGAATAGGCTGGAATGAAATTGGCTAGTTCCCTGTCTTGCCATGTAACGTCCTTTGTTGTATGACGAATTGCAAAGTACATGTACTTGGCAACACGATTCGTCGCCGCAGGCTTAAGCTCGTCGGGCATCGTCGAAAGCGTCTCGAACATGTCAAGCATGACATTGCATTCAACCTTGCAATACACGTTTGTCCGAACACATAAAGTCCGCATATACGCCAAGACCTCAGGCTCAAGGTTTGTGTAGTAAAACATTCCAGGAACAGTGACTGTCTTCAAAAAAGACGTCTCGTCCATGTCATTAAACCACCTGAAAAAATTCGTGACGGCGGGATTGTCAATTTCGCTCAGCTTCCATGCTGCACGACTCGTAATCCGATTTTTTTCCCAATCTCCGAGTTTTGCGTCTACAAGGTTGTTTGTCATGGCAAGAATCAACCCGTCAATGAACTGGTTCGTCGTCCAGCCACTACCATTGAAAAATGCCCGGAACTCCGTCAGCGCATTCTGGTTCCTGTGGGGAACATAAGGTGGTTCGTCATCGCCTTGATCGTCGTCCGGCTCGATGCTGTACAGCCACTGTTCCAGGCGTTCCTGCCCGTATGGCAAGCCGTCTGCAATCACGAACGAAAGCAGCACCGCAGTTGCCATCACGCATGTCATCAGTTTGATCTGCATATCCATCCTCCGTTTCAATCGCTGCGCGGGGAGACGACAAACACGCCGCTTCGTCCCACGTTGATATGTCCTGTTTCTCCATCCTTGGCCTGTCCAAACACGCTGCCCAGCGGAATATCACACTGTCCATCTGCCTTAACGCCATGCATGAGCAATCGAGGAATGACATCGCGTTGGGTCAGCATCTGTCCATAGAAGCGACATCCTGTCCCATTATTCCAGTCGTATGTCATCCAAGATTCACGTAGACCCTCAAGCAAAACTGAAGGCGCATTTTCTCCCCGTGAAATATAGATGTCTTTCCATCTGCAGGCATGACCTATCTCGTGAGCGAGAACAGCAGCCGACGACGGGGTCTTTACGATTATTCCGCGATCATTATGCTTTCCCAAAGGCTCTTGCGGCACCTCTTTGCCATATATGAAATACACTTCTATTCCATCCTTGCCACTCATGATGTTGCGGATCTGCGAAGCAGCATTACTGTCAACCAATCCGTCTGTCGCCCATACGCCGTTGGTAACACACATTAGTGGAGCCCCAAGCGAGAAGTGCATTCCGACTTGGCGATATATGACATTCGCCTCGTCTAGCATCGCAATTATCTGCGAACTCGTAACTGGAGGATCTTCATCCTCCTTAGTAATCGCGCACGGGTATATCTTCACCTCGTGCATCGTCGTCGTTCGCATTGTGAACTGCGGGGCGCGGCCCGGGCAGTCGCCTACGTCGACCTGCACGACCACGTCTTCGTCCTCCGCGCCGGAAGCGACAAACGCCGCCTCGCGCCCCGTGGCGTCGGAGAACGAACCTGAGCCGGAAACGACCCGCCAGTCTATCTTGCTCTCCGGGAAATCGCTCGGCAACACCTCGACCGTGCCGCTCATCCCCTGTGAACATTCGACGGAGACGACAAGCTCGCCATCGTACGCCGCAAGTTGTAGCATCTGCACCACATCCATCCTCCTCCGTTCAATCACACTCAAAGTCAATCATACTCAAGATATTGACGATTCGTCCATCCTTGAGCTTTTTTGAACACCAGGATTGACAAGCTTCCACTTGCCCGCCGTGCGACATCGGCAAGCGACGGCTTTGTTTGGACGATCTCAGAGGTTCGGTCCGACACCGACTTTTGCGAAATCGGACATGATTCCATACAAACCACAACCCTACGGCACAAGCTACATATGCCGCAAATTGCAGGATACGCCGAAGAACCTTATTCAAAACGCTAAACATCTTAAACTGTAGAATATGTCAGCAAACAGAATTATTTTGCAAACTTGAGAATCACATTGTGATATGGGGCAGAGACCTGATTGGCATAGTTCGTTGCCAGACTTCCCATGCGCAATCCTGCCGCAGACATACCTGCCATTATACACATTGCTTCACTAATTCCGATATTTGCCATCTCAAATTTGTCAAGAATCGCACGCTCCACGACATTGGAGCCATTTGTATAGCTTGAAGCCGATAGCTCCCGCAGGGAGTTTGTCATCACACCCAGTGACTTTTCATAGTCTGACACCGAGCAACATGCACCGGCATATACAAACCGAGACATCCAGTATTGCCATTTGTCGGCACTTGAACCAATCGCCAATATCGAGTTGGTCGCATAGAACATTTCAGTCTGCAGCCAACTGTCGTCCGCAGTGTCTAGAAAAATCTGATAGGAGCAAATAGAATGCAACATATAGGCTTCGCTTCGCATCTCTGCCGATGATGAATTTATCGCCACATTCAACTGGTTGGTAAACGCTTGACTTAAAAGATAATTATTGTTAGTCAGCGCTTTGCAGATATCAGACTCCATTTCACCGATGGAATCCCAACCCCTTGCCCCATTCGCGAACACGACCAGCGCAGCAAGTAGAGACAATCTCATCACCATTCCTCCTTTGGCATCTCATTTCGTTTCTTAAATTTCTTGAAGAAGAACTGCTCAAAATATACATACTTCACGCCCTTCACAATCGCGCATGCGTTCCATGCTCTATTGTCGGCATTGGCCTTCATCCATGCGTCCACGTCGCCAAGAGAACCGCGATTGGACACCCACGAACTCATGATGCGGGCTGGGGCGCCACCGGCATCTCCTGGAGCTATGTATGCATAACCGAGAAACACGCTTGGCCCCGTCTGTTCCCATGCTTTCCCGGGCGAGATTAAGTGCGCCGAGCCACCATAATTGTTGTTGTAATCATTAATGTCAAGGACCGAACAGCCAGAAATCACTACAACTTCAAGGTCTTTGTTCCATCGCCCCTGCACTTGTGCAGGCGTAAAGCCACCATTCAAGTAGTTATCGTCGTGATACCCATGTCCCGAATAGTAGAAGTAATCCGCCTGGTTCATAATCTGACGCCTAGAACTCGCTATTCCGCCATATTCCGCAGAGACGACTTCACACCCCGCTGCCTTGAAGAACGATTCCGACGGAACGGAATTTGGCGGCGTGGATTTAAGCGTCTTTGACGTGTCTTCCGTTGCCTTCCCTCGAAACGAGTACCCAAGCGAGGAAAACGCTCCGCTGTCGGTAAGGTTCGATGATTGTGACGCATCAGTACTACCCATATCTATCCACGCCATCTCGTCCACGCCATCCTCGTCGTTCTGAGGCAGAAGGCCAAGGGACTTCAACTGCGCAAATGTCTTCGTCATCCGTATTTCAGAGTGGTCTGAGTACACGGAGAAGTCTGCTGCCCCTATCGGTATCTAGGCACCAGCGGGACATGTCCCAGAGGTCTTGACGCAGATGTTGCTTCCCATCACAATGCGGCACAGGTCCAGCGTAGGGATTGCTGGCGATATCCTGACGCGGATGCGAAGACACTCGTCGTCGAGTAGGACGCGGGAGGCGTCCAGTTCGCCCCAGGCATCGTCGTCGGGATCGCATATGCTCACGTCGTACTGGTATACATGTAGAACCGACTGTAGCGATCCAGCTATGTTCCCGCCGGCGCCGTCATGCGTATGCACGTGCGACGTCAGAAGCCCGCTTGCATTCTCGGCCATCCATCCAGTTCCATGCACAATTTCGTTGCCCTCCAGCCTGGTCGACGTGTAGCTCTGGTACGACGGCGTCGTTGGCAACCAGTTTATCTTGGCCTGCCAGCAGTACCAGTACGGATTCTCGTGCCCACTGGAATTCAGCCAACCCATCGAAAGCCGGTACGAGTTCCCCTTCCTGAGCACTTTCAACTTGCCGCTTGCGTATCCTGGAGATTCCATGGAAAAAGTTTCGCTCTGGTAGTCAATCGGTCCCAGACCCTCAATCGTCATGGACCATGCGGCGTAGTCGCCGTCAATGTCGAAGTTCAGCCCCCTGTATGGATACGACGAAGACATCCCGGCACCAGCATTATAGGACGTCGGGTCCGTGCCGTTCATCAGTTCCTCGCCATCAGGGAAACCATCGCCGTCTGTGTCGGCGGAACTGGGATTCGTGCCGAGCACATTCACTTCCTCGCCGTCTAGAATACCGTCGCCGTCGCTGTCGGGCTGGAATGGATTTGTGCCAAGCGCGACCTCAATTCCGTCGGGAAGGCCGTCGAGATCCATGTCGGCGACAAAAGGATCCGTCCCTTCGTCAAGCTCATCTCCGTCGGAGAGCCCGTCGCCGTCCGTGTCAGAACGCGCTGGATCGGTACCGAGCCCGATGACGAACGACAGCCCCAGTCCGTCATGAATCATACCTTCGGATCTCCAGCAGTACGAGACGAGATCATGTCCCCCGAATGTCTGAAATCCGACCGAAGCGCTTCGACCGTCCGCACCAGCTCCGATGACATCCGCATAGCTGACGCACACCCTGTCGGGGGCCACGCCAACCGGAACTGACACTTGAAAAGAGACCGAGTTCGTGCCCAGTCGCATGCCGAGATACTCCACGACAAGATAACCAACGCCGTCCACCACACCGGCCCCGACGCAGATGGACGAATCCGACGCCACGTTCAGATAGCCGCTGTATGCGGCAACCGTGAAGCAGTTGCTATCCACAAGCATGGTCCCCATTCTGTAGTTGACGTGGGGAATCTCTGGGTTGCCGTACCCAGGCCTGTTGAACATCACCATGCCGCACTTGCTGACTGTTATGTTGGAAACTGCCACCCCCTGAAGGATCACAGGAACCAGAAGGTCACAAGAGACCACACCGTGCTGCGAGTTGCTTATGGCCTCGGTAAGGTTCGTGAGCTCGTGGATGTCGAGCCACGGCATCGGATTAGCAGCAGACCAGCAGACAGCCTCCTCGAAGTCGGAAATACTGTCCTCGTCCGTGTCCACGACAAGTGGGTCGGTGCCAAGACGGCACTCGGCGGCGTTGTCCAACCCGTCCCCGTCCGGATCTCCCGACGCGCCATCGTCTCCTACAGCGGAAAACGGGTCAAGCCCGTTGTCAACCTCCCAGCCGTCATTCAGCCCGTCGCCGTCCGTGTCGCGCACAAGCGGATTGGTGCCGTGCACCATCTCCTGTCCGTCGGAAAGTCCGTCACCATCCGTGTCCGTTTTCAACGGATCCGTTCCATAGACTCCGATTTCGCTTGCGTCATCAAGGCCGTCTCCATCGCTGTCAGAGAGAATCGGGCTCGTCCCCGTCCCAATGTGGAAATCAATTGTCGTCTGGGGCAGTATCGGACCTCGCTCCGAGAAATCCCATGTCAGGTTGTAGTATCCGTTCGTCGTCCACACGTCTGTCGCCTGCACGCCGACGACCGCGCCGTCGCCATCCAGCCACCAGTCGGACGAGAGATAGCTCACACGGACGACGCTGCCCGTCCCTGGAGGAAGGATCACCTGGTACGACATTCCAAGCGGCGACCAGATCGACCTTCGCACGTCGTGAAACTCGACAACGAACGCGCCGTTGGACGCAGTGCCATGACGAATGTACGAGTTCTGGTCGCCTTCGCAAAGAAGAGTGTTGCCCCAATACGGCGCGACCATGAAGTTACCCGTATTCATGACGCTCCCAGAAAGCGGCAGTGGGCCGCCCGGGAATATCCAGTCAAGGCCGCGACCTGGCTCAGAGAACGCCACGTACCCCGTCTCAAACCCGGTCATAGAGACGATCTGGCGACCGCAGAGCCAGTGCCCGGAAATGCCGAAGGCACCAAACCCAGTGCACCACCAGGATGACACCTCCGGGTCGTTCAACCAATACCCCCAGCTGTAGACCGTCGCCCACCCAGTCGTGTCGTACCACTCGAAAGTCGACGACTTCTCGATGTAGCCCGTCTCGTCCCCGTCCTGAAACCCATCGCCGTCGGAGTCGGCGACGAACGGATCAGTGCCTAGGCCAAGTTCGTCGCCGTCCGGGAGTTCGTCTCCGTCGGTGTCGGGGATGTCGGGGTCCGTGCCCAAACTCCACGACTCGTATGCGTCGGAAATTCCGTCGCCATCCGCGTCGTCCTGGGACGCGGCACGGAAGAACGCCGTCTCCTCCATCGCGTTCGTCGGGAACAGGTCGAACGAGACTTCGACCACGGCGTTGGACATCGCCCCGCCGACATCGACCTGCGCGAGCCGCGCCCAGCCGTTGGATGCAAGCCTCCAGTTCCCGTAGAGATCGATGAAGTCATTGGTAAACGCCATTGAAAGCGGCCATGCTATGCCGAACGAGACGGAGTTCGAGCCCCTTTCGATTCCCCAGAAGCACAGGTTCGTCACGGGCGGGAAGTTCGTCGGGAAGTTCATGTCTAACGAGTCGACCGCGACCGGCGCAACCGTCGGCGCATATGGCATCGACCTTGGCTGCACTTGCGGGTCGCCACCACGGTCACCGCCCTCCTTCGTTGCGCCATAATGAACCAATCCGCATACCAAAGCAACCAATAGCAGACGCTCTACTGCAGACTTCGGGAGGCGTGTGTCCAACACATAAAGCACGCGGATGGTGCGCCTCCAGCACCAAATGGAAACGGAAGCAGCAACCAGCACAATGGAGACAACGACCAATCCATTGACTATCGTCGCGGCGAAACCGCCGAAAGCCGCATCTAGCAGCGATGTAACGCAAAACTTCGTTGCAAATCACCTCCGACGTGCGGCCCTGAGGCTCCTTCGCCTGGCGGCGGTGGCCGAGATGTATGCGAAGAATCGCTTCACGCGCTCGCGCCACGTCTGGAAGAGCGCGTACAGGCCCGGCACGAGCAGTATGCCGAACGCGACGGACGCGAACATGCCCCAGAACTCCGTCGTGCCGAGATGGTTGCGGCTCGCCGCGCCAGCGCCCGAGGCGATCATCATCGGGAGCGTGCCGAGGAGCGTCGTCAGGGCCGTCATCAGGAGCGCGCGAAGGCGCTCGCCGGCGGCCGTCCCGGCCGCGTCGACTATCGAATAGCCGTCGTTCTCGCGCTTGTCCTTCGCGAACTCCACTATGAGGATCGCGTTCTTCGAGGCGAGCCCGACGAGGAGCACGAGCCCGAGCTGGGCGTATATCGAGAGCGGATACGGCGAGCCCGTCATCCAGATGCCGAACCACTTGAGCCCGCAGAGCGCCCCGAACACCGCGACGAAGATCGAGAGCATCACCGGAAGAGGAATCGTCCAGCTCTCGTACTGCGCCACGAGGAAGAGGTAGCCGAACAGGATCGCGAGCGCGATGAGCGGCGCCGCGCCGCCCTCGTTGCGCGCCTCCTGGAACGAGAGCGCCGCCCAGTCGTAGCCGTAGTCGTCGGGCAGCTCCTCCTTGAGCACCTGGCGAACCTCGTCCATGACCTTGCCCGTTGCGACGCCGGGCATCGGCATGATGTTGATGCCGCACATGACGTACTTGTCGCGCGTGTAGACCGTGCGCGGGCCGAGCTCGCGCGTTATGTCGCCGAGCGCGCCGATCTGCACCATCGCGCCGTTCTCGCCGCGCACGTAGAGCCGTCCGACGGCCTCAGGAGTGGCGCGGCCCTCCCAGTCGGCCTGCACGGTCACGCGGTTCACCTGCGTGCCGAGGTTGACGTCGTTCACGTAGCGCGAGCCGAGGTAGTTCTGCAGCGTCGAGTAGACGGTCGCGACGGGCACCTTGAACATCTCGGCCTTGACGCGGTCGAGGTTGAAGCGCAGGTGCGGCGTCACCGCGTTGTAGCCGGCGAACGCCACCATGATGTCGGGATGCTTCGTCTTGTCGTTGAGGACGCGCAGCAGCTTGTTCTTTACGACGTCCATGCGCAGCGGGTCGGCCGTGCCCTTGTCCTGGATATGCACAAGCAGCCCGTTCGAGTTTCCGAGACCGGGGATCGACGGCGGCATGAACACCTTCCAGCTCGGCTCCGGTATCTGCGAGAGCAGCGCCTGCATGCGCTGCACGAGCGCGGCGGCGCTCTGGTCGGGCCGCTTGCGCTCCGCCCAGTCCTTCAGGTCGGCGACGACCATCGACTGGTTCTCGCCGCGCCCGCCGACCATCGAGAAGCCCGTGATGGTCAGGACGCTGCGCACCTCGGGGACCTTGAGGAGCATGTCCACAGCGCGGAGCGACACGTCGCGGGTGCGGTCGCGCGTCGAGCCCTCGGGCATCTCCATCGATATGAACACGACGCACTGGTCCTCGTCGGGCAGGAAGGCAGTCTGCGTGCCGCGGAACATCTGCACCGTGAGCAGTATCGTCAGCACGAGAAGCGCAAGCGCGAGGAAGATGCGGCTCGCAAGCCACTTCGCGAGTCTCACGAACACGCCCTTGAACGCGCCTATCAGCCAGTTGAACCACGCGAGCGGACCGTGCTTGTACGGACGCGCCTCATGCAGAAGGAGCGAGCAGAGCGCAGGCGCGAGCGTGAGCGCGCAGAGCGTCGAGAAGCAGACGGCCGCCGAGAGCGTGACCGAGAACTGCTGGTAGATGCGGCCCGTGATGCCGCTCATGAAGCCGACGGGGACGAATATGCCAAGCAGCACGAGGGTCGTCGCTATGACCGCGCTCGTCACGTCGCTCATCGCCTGTATTGTCGCCTCCTTCGCGTTGAGACCCCGCGTCTCGATGAGGAACTGCACGCGCTCCACGACGACTATGCAGTCGTCCACCACCACGCCTATAGCCAAGACCAGCCCGAACAGCGTGAGGATGTTGATCGTGTACCCGAGGAGCGCCATCAGTATGAACGTAGACGACAGCGAAACGGGGATCGTGAGGCACGGTATGAGCGTCGCGCGCCAGTCCTGCAGAAACAGGTAGCAAACTATCACGACGAGCGCGAACGTGATGCCGAGCGTAAACGCGATCTCGCTTATGCAGCGGCTCACGTAGTCCGTCGCGTCGTACGGGATGACCCACTCCAGGTCGTCCGGGAACGACTCCTGGAGCTTCGCCATCTCCCTGCGGATGGCCTTCATGGTCGCGATTGCGTTCGCGCCGGGCTTCTGCTGGAGGGCGATCGAGACGGCGTTGCCGCCGTTCAGCTGCCCCGTGAACATGTAGTTCTGCTCGCCGACCTCCGTGCGCGCGATGTCCTTCAGCCTGACGACGCCACCGTTGTCGTCGCGCCTGACGACGATTTCGTCGAACTCCTTCGCCGACATGAGGCGGCCCTTTGCGAGGAGCGACATCGTGAACGCCGCGTGCTCGCCCGTCGGCGCGGAGCCGACCGAGCCGAGCGCTGCCTGCACGTTCTGCTTCTGGACTGCCGCCATCACCTCCTCGGCATTCATCCCCTGCGCGGCCATGCGCGCGGGGTCGAGCCACACGCGCACCGATATCTTCGGCCCGTAGATCGTCGCGTCGCCGACGCCCGGGACGCGCAGGAGGACCGGCTGGATGTTGGCGTAGCAGTAGTCGGATATCTGCAGGCGCGAGTGCGTGCCGTTCGGCGACCTGACGGCTATGAAGCCGAGCATGTCCTCCGACTGCGCCCTGACGCGCTTGCCGAGCTGCTTAACCTCGCTCGGGAGCTTGGCCTCGGCCTGCGCGACGCGGTTCTCGACCTTGACCTGGTCCATGTCGCGGTCGCTCTCGACCTCGAACGAGACGGTCAGCGTGTACGAGCCGTCGTCGCCGCACGAGCCCACCATGTAGAGCATGTCGTCGACGCCGTTGACTTCGTCCTCGAGCGGCATGGCGACGGTGTTGAGCACCTCCTTGGCGTTGGCGCCGGGATAGGTGTATGTCACCTGTATGGACGGCGGCGTGAGGCGCGGGTACTGCGACACCGGCAGCTTGAAGATCGCCATCGCGCCCGCCATCGAGAGGACGATCGCGATCACCATCGCGAAGCGTGGCCGCTCCACGAACACCCGCGAGAACGTCTTTATCTCGTCTATCGACTTGCGTATCGACAGTTTCATCTTTCGCCCCTCACTCCTGGATCGGCGACTTGTGGTTGGCGTTTATGTCGTCGTTGGAGGTCGGCTCCGCGAGCGCGACCTTGACGCCCGGGCCGAGCTTCGCCGTGCCCGACATGACGACGCGCTCGCCGGCCTTGAGTCCGTTCACGACGGGCGTCCAGCCCGCGAACGCCTCCTTCGCCTCGACGGGACGCTGCTCGACGGTCATGTCGTCCTTCAGCACCCACACGCCCTGGTTCCCGCCTGGCAGGTCGAAGAGGCACTGCTGCGGCACCGACGGATAGCTCGGCGGCTCCTGGTAGTCGGCGAGGAGCATTACGTAGCTGTTGGGTATGAGCAGCCTTTCCGGGTTCGGGAACTTTAGGCGCATCATGATGGACGCCGTCTCGCGCGACATCTGGTTGTCGTCGAAGTCCCACGAGCCCTCGCGGTCGTAGGTGCTGCCGTCGGGGAGGATAAGCCGCATGCGGAACACCTTCGCGCTTCCGGACCTCTGCGCCTGGCGCCACGCGATGTAGGCGCGGTCGGTGAGCGGGAAGCTCACGCGGATCGGGTCGATCTGCACGATGCGCGCAAGCGCCCCCTTCGACGGCGCCACGTAGTCGCCGACGTGCGCGGCGGTCTTGCCGATCTGCCCGGCGATAGGCGCCATTACCTTCGCCTTCTTGAGGTCGTACTCGGCGACGACCAGGTTCGCCTTCGCCTGCATGACGGTCGCCTTCGCGCGCTCCCAGGCCGCCTCGGCGTTGTCGCGCTCCAGCTGGGTGATGCCGCGCTCGTCCGCGTTCTGCATGCGCTCGTAGTAGCGCTTAGTGCGCCGCTCCTCGGCCTCGGCCGCCGCGAGGTCTGCCATGCGCTGGTTGACGACGGCCTGGTAGCGCTCGTCGTCGAGGACGTACAGGAGCTGACCCTCCTTCACTACGTCGCCCTCCTTGAACTTTATCTCCTTGACGTAGCCGTCCACCTGCGGCAGGAGGTCGACCTCCTGCACTGCCTCGGCGTGGGCGACGAACCGCTCAGGCAGGTTGTACACGCGCATCTCGGCGTTCGTGACGGCGACGGTCTGCCGCATGGAAGCCATCGCGGCCGCCGTCGCCGCAGCGCCTGGCCCCGCCGCCTTCTTCGGCCACATGTCCTTCGCGATCCACCCGCCTGCGACGCACACCGCCGCGAGGACGATCGTCGCAATCGCCGACCCGACCGCGCTGCCCCTGCCCTTCGTCTCTTTTCTTTCTTCCATTTCTACTTCTCCCTCTGGTTTTAAATATCCAAACATTACGCGCTTATCGCCTTATGCACCGCCGCGTACGACTTCCTGAGGGTGTCCTCGAGGTCGCACATCAGCACCTTCGCTATCCTTGCGTGGACAAGCCCGTCCCAGATCGACACGCACACCGTCGCGACCTGCACGGGGTCGGCGTCGGCCCGCGCCCGACCGGTGCGGATGTCGTTCTCGACCGCCTTGCGAAACGCCGCCCACGGCCCGAAGCGCGGATTGCGCATAAGGTCGTCCCTTACGCTGGCCATCGACGCATCGGACCACTTCACCTGCTCGTGGACAAGCAGGAAGAACGCCGTGCCCTTCGCGTCGCCGACGACGCGCACCGCATTGCTCACCATCATGTCCGCAACAGACTGAAACGTCAGCGACTCGAAGTCGCCACCGGGCGGAAGGTATTCGGATATCTGCCGCCTGAACTTGTTGAGCATCTCGTCGAGGAGCGTGACAAGCAGCTTCTCCTTGGATTCGAAGTGCCAGTAGACCGCCCCCTTGGTCATTCCGAGCCGCGAGGCTATGTCGGTGAAAGTCGTCTTGTCGTAGCCCTTCTTGACGAAAAGCGAAAGCGCGCTCGCAAGTATCCGCCTGCGGGTCTTCAATGCGTCCTCTTTCGTCCTTCTCGCCATTACAAGTGAGTATTATACATTCTTGTTGGTATGTATGTCAAGGGTGTGCCGCCCCGTCTGTTCATACTGGCTATTTACAGGGCTTTTTCGGGGCCTGTCCCCGCCTTACCGGGCTTCCTGCGGAATGTCGATCTCCGCACGATCAAGCACTCTGCGCGACTGGGCCTCAAGCAGTTCGAATTCGACTTTCGTCGCGCCGGGTCCGAGCTCAGCCGCCGTAAAAACGCGCTTCAGGAGACCGTCGTGCTTTGTCTTGTCGTATTTGTCGGCCAAGAACTTCCGCTTCTTGCCATCCTTGCCTTCGATTGAGAACACGCCTTTCGGCATTCCCCTGGTTGCGCAGATACGCTTCATGGTCGCCGTGTGGATCTGGACTTCGCACCGCAGTCCGCCATCTGCGGGAACCGCCCTTGCAGACACGACCGGCCTGACGTCAGATGGATGCAGGGGAATCTCTTCGACCTTGAGATCGTCATAGATGGCCCTTCCCCTCGCGTTATGCAGCACAAGGTCGAGAAAAGCCCGCTTGCCGCGGCTGTTGGCGTCCGGCCCTGTGAAAAATGTGTACTCAATGCGGGTACGAGGAAACGTACCGTTGTTTCCCGTGTACATCGGGAACATCTGGTTCACACCGCCGCCGACCCACGCTGCCGTGCCGCCGCCGCGTCCGGTCGGCTCGATCTCCTGCGCCTCGACGTTGAACGACAGCCGATACCGCTTGAAGGCTTCAAGTCGCGCCAGTTTCGGCCTGGAACCATCGAGCGGAATGGACTTCTTCACGGTCGTGCCGTCCGCAGACTCCAAAACCATCGCATCGCCACCGGCCGTTGGAGTGGACGGCTTGGACGCAGCAATGTAGGCGCGCGCACGCCTGGCAAGCGGGTCAAACAGCTCCCTGCGCATCAGCGCCACGCGGCGGCCTTCCAGCGAATCGGCGGCCACCTTGGCTGCAGCGGCGTCGAAGAGCTTTTCTATGCCGTCTATCGTCTTTGGAGAATACACATAATGCCAGATGGCGTATTCGCATGGAGGATTGGCCATTGGACCGTCTGCCATTTCTATTGTGGAATTGGCGATCTCCCGCCCCCATTTCCGCTCGAAGATGTCGAAAGCCTCCTGCATCTCCTTTGCGGCCGGGCCGAACATGAGCGCATGGTATTCGGACAAGAATGCATCGACATCCACGTCTTCATGCCAGCAAAATCTGGAAAAAACCGCGTAGTTGAGGTGGTTGTACATGAACCTGTCGCAGTCCGACTGCATGAACGCGCCAAATATGTACGGAGAAACCATCTTGTAGTACTCGCCGACCATGCGCGGCGTCATAGTGGGAATGTCCGGCAGGTTCTGGAACCTGTATTTGTTGATGTAGTTCCACAGCCACACCTTGCGCCCATGCATCTTCTCCACCCAGCCCTTGATTTCCGCAAGATCGCGGTCGCGCACCTTGGGCTCGTGCATAGACCACGGCCCGCGCAATGCCAGCATCACGAGCACATTGTCGGGTATCTCCGTCTTTTGGGGGATGCCCCTGTAAGATCCATAGGCCATCTGCGTAATGTAGCCAGGTATGCCCTTCGCGGCAAGCCGGTTCGCTATTGCGCAGGTGTTAGACCACACGATTTCCGAAGCCCAGTATCTACCAGGACCGAGCCTCTCCCGGCATGTTTCGCAGTTGCACTTGATGAGGCCGTCCTGGCACATGATGTCGCAGTACTTGCCCTGCCTGAACCCAACGCCCCACCTGAACCCGCGGTTCCCTCCAAGGAGATACGCTTCGCAGTCCTTGTAGATTTCATCCCAAACGCAAGACGTGAGGCAGATCATGCCAGGGTATGGCACCAACGGATCCGTGCGGCGACTGCCATCCTTCGTCATGACAAAGTATTCGGGATTGCTCTTTCCAAAGCGATCGAGAAGCTTCAGGTCGTTCTGCCCATGGCAGCACGGCAGCATCTCGCTCTGCATCCTGAGCCGCAGGTTGTTGATGGATTTCTCCTTGTTGTAAAAGAGATGCTGCGGCCCTTCGAAGTACTCGCCGTCGGAGCTGTCAGAATATCGACGCACGCTAAAGACGGGCTTGACCGTTTCGTCAAGAGCGGGAGGGACCGAAATATATCTGGCACGGGGAGTTATCGTGCCCAGTTCGCCCGGAAAATAAAACCGCACACCGGCGTATCGCTCGAGGAATTCGTATACGCCGAACACCGTAGCGCGCTCCCAGTCCGTCTTTTTCGCAAATTGATCCACCTTCGGATCGTCTCGACCGGCAATGTAGATGTCGCCGCCATCGCACTTAAGCCTAAACGCATCACGTGGGAGACCCTCCGTCCGCACGCCCGCCGCAGTGGCCCAGACATTCGAGCCGAGGAAAATGTGCGTCTTGCCCCGGGTCGGCGAATTCACCGTATGTGGAGCACATCCGAAGACACAAAAAAGGATGTCCTTCATCTCCTCCGCAGCAAACTTGACCAGCGGTGGCGCGTCCGCGGAAACGACAATCTCGGTTTCGGAAGATACGACCGCACCCGTTGCGGCGAATGCCGTGCAGGCAACGGCAATCAAGCAAGCGACTCCATGCTGACCTCGTTGCACCGCTCTCATTCTCCCCGCCTTTTCGGGGTCTGTCCCCGCACTATCTTACCTTATTATGACGGAGAAGCCCCTGTTGGCCGCTACAACGAGCTTGTCGCCGCGGCGCTTCACGGCCCATCCGTCGCTGACGTCCCCGCCGACGATGGTGAAGGCGGGCAGCGTCTCGGGAACACCTGCGGGGAAGCGGATCAGGTCGAACTTCGTCTCGGGATCGGGGTCCTGCAGCTTGACGGTTATCGCGGCCGGCAGCTCCACGCCCGAAGCGACCTCGAGTATGCCGCCCTGCGGCACAAGCGCCGAACCATCGGGGAGCGCGCCGGTCGCCGCTATGCGGAGAACGCCTCCCGCGAGGACTGTGTCGCCGCCGTAAGTGTTGGCTGCAGCGAGCGTCAGGTCGCCCTCGCCCTTCTTCGTGAACGAGCCCGTGTTCGAGTTTTCCGTGATTACGCAGGGGATGTTGTATTTGTATTTCTCGGTCGTTCTGGGGCCAAGATATATGGTGGCCGTGGCGTTGGTGTAGCCAACTCCGGGCGAGGTGATGGTCACTCCCTTGAAATTCTTCGTCTTCGCGTCCCAGTCGACGAACGCCGTCGCGCCGATGCCGTCGCCAGATATCTCAACGATCGGCGCCACGTGAAACGCCGCTTCATCCGCCGTGGGCGTGAAGTTGACCTCCGAGACGCCGCCGCCAGTCGCTCCCTCGATCGGCACGTCGATGAAATTGCCCGTCTTGCCGTCGGTGTCGACCGTCATGCCGCCCTCGTATACGTAGACATGCTCGATGGAGTTGACCTTCGTGCCCACGGTGGGGTTGTAGACGTGGAACACCGCGGCGTTGTTCGCGCCGGCTATGAACGTGCCGCCGTTGAAGCCGATGGCGACTTCGCGGTTCGTGGAGGGCTCCAGGGCTACCCCCGCCTTGGAATAGTCGTAGAAGCCCTTCGCGCGCACGGTGGCGCCGCCGTTGATGTTTAGGAACGAGCGATGCGCCCCTGTAAGCTCCTTGCTTCCGCCGCCGGAGTTGAGCACGACGATGTTGTTGCCGTGCGCGTCGAAGACGGCGGTGCCGTCGAAGGCGACGAACGACGAGGAACTCGAAGAATACGATGCGCCGCAGAGCTTGACTTCGCCGTACACGTCGCAGCGGCCGCCCGACATCCAGAAGTGCCCGTCGCCGCCGTTCATACCGCCGACGTAGAAGGTGCGGATCGGAGATGCCGCGCTGTCAGCCGGATGGTTCGTCACTTCGAAGACTCCGCCCGTCTGGCGCATGTAGCCGCGCCCGTAGGCGCCGACCACGAACGGCCCGAGCGCGACGAGTCGGCCGCCTGAAATGTTGTAGTACCCGTAGTACCCCAAAGCCACGCCAGAACCGAAACCGGCAAGCCCCCCGCCATAGTAGCCAAGCGCGGCCACCTCGCCGCCTTCCTGGTATATTGCGCCAAACCCGCGGTGGCCCTTGTACGGCGAGCCGGCCACGATGCGGTTGGTGATGACTGCGCCAGCCTGTATCTCCATCAACCCGGAGCATCTGTTGCCTATGACTATCGCGTAGTCCTCGCCAGTTGCGCCGGCGACGTCGCCGTCATAGGTGGACCGGTTGATGTCGCAGCTCCGTATAAGCGAATTGGTAACGATTATCCTTCCGCGAACGGTTTCCCCGACATAGGCCGGCTTGCCGTCCGGACCA
>Ga0310786_10002881_pt1 | contig 25660 bp, 24 predicted proteins | sample AusTroGonzalo_MG_FD_203881 | JGI IMG/M metagenome (GOLD analysis project Ga0310786, IMG submission 203881) | Bovine rumen microbial communities from tropical cattle in Woodstock, Queensland, Australia - Gonzalo_03 (v2) (version 2) | ecosystem: Host-associated > Mammals > Digestive system >...
ATTATGAAGCCGCAGCCGCGACCACGGCGGCAGCGGCGGCTACTGAAGCTGCAGCAGCTGCTGACGGTGACGAATGGATCAACAGTATCCTCGGTATCGATAATTTTGATAATGCGGCTCCTTCTGCTCCGCAGAGACCGGGATCGCAGAGCCGTCCAAAGCCTCAGCAGAGGAACGGAAGCACGACAGGAAATACACAGAGAAGACCGAACGGACCTCGTACGCAGTCTTCGGGTAACGGCGGCGGAAGGAACGGCGGCAACAGACCATTCCGTCTCAGCCGTAACGGTGCGATATTCCTTATCTTTGTCGGTATCCTGTTTATCTCGATCATCGTGCTCATAGGTATCGGTATCCATTCATGCACTTCCAAGAAGACTAAGGAAACAACTTCCACAGATACGACGAATCAGAGCGAGCAGGTCGTTGAGACAACACCTGCACCGACTCCTGAGGTCGATCCTACTGCTCCTATCGGCGTATTCGTATTCTCAGACAATACCGGATACAGAACATGGTGGGATCTCTTCAATAAGGTCTATGGTGTTCAGATCGAGGGTGACGGTGACAGGAGGATCGAGATCCTCAGAGAGTATAATGGTGCTGCTCCGGATTATATGCCTGTCTCGGGTGCCAAGATAATCCTTCCTCCTCCGGATGTCATTAACGGAGTGGTTCCTCTTCCGGGAGCTGCTACAACTCCTGATACGGGAGAGACGGCTGCTGATGCGGAGATCCAGGGTGAAGTCGAAGTCGGCGGTAACTGACAGTAAAAAAACCATGAGCGTTCCTCTCGGGGGAAGCTCATTTTTTATGTCCTTTCCGGGTAAGTAAAAATCATTGTTCAATATATATATAAAAGAAAAGACGAAACCTGCTTTTTTCGTCTTTTAAGGACGCCTCGGCATGTTCAAAAAGATGTGCGAACTGTGTACAATAACATAGATGTGCTTTACACAATCTATCGACCAGCCGGGTCGTTAAAAAAGTGAGGACTTATGCATAAAAGACTGTACATTCCGGGACCTGTCGAAGTAAGACAGGATGTTTTGGATCAGATGGCTAAGCCTATGATCGGACACAGGACAAAAGATGCTTCTGCTCTTCAGCAGAGGATCTCAGAGAAGCTTCAGAAAGTTATGGGAACAAAGAATACTATCGTTCTCTCAACTTCATCAGGAAGCGGTCTCATGGAAGGTGCAGTACGATGTTTTACCAAGAACAGATGTGCAGTATTCTCTATCGGAGCTTTCGGTAAGAGATGGTACAAGATGTGTACCGCTAATGGTGTTCCGGCAGATATCTTCGAGTCGGAACTCGGTCAGCCGACTACTCCTGAGATGGTCGATGAGGCTCTTTCAACAGGAAAGTATGACTGCATCACCATCACACATAACGAGACTTCAACAGGTATCCATAATCCCATCAAGGAGATCATGGATGTCGTTAAGGCAAAATATCCGGACGTTATTACATGCGTTGATACTGTCTCCTCGATGGCAGGCGATTATATCCCCGTAGATGAGCTCGGACTTGACGTATGTATCACTTCTACACAGAAGTGCCTCGGACTTCCTCCGGGAATGTCTATCGCTTCCGTAAGTGACAGAGCGGTCGAGAAGGCAAAGACGGTCGAGAACAGAGGACTTTACTTTGACTATGTCGAACTCGTCAAGTTCGTTAAGGAAAAGCCTTTCCAGTATCCTTCAACTCCTTCTCTTTCTCATATGTATGCTCTCGACTATCAGCTCGACAGGATCCTTGAAGAGGGTATCGAGAACAGATATAAGAGACACTTAGAACTTGCTGAGGTCGTAAGAGACTGGGCAAGAAAGAACTGTGAGCTCTACTCAAATCCGGATCATCTGTCCGTAACGGTCACATGTATCACCAATACGACAGGCCTTACGTTCGCAGAACTCAATAAGGCAATGGGCGAGAAGGGTTACCTCATCAGTAACGGATACGGTGATCTTAAGGATAAGACATTCAGGATCGCTCACATGGCTGATACGACAATGGAAGAGATCAAGACATTGCTCAAGGATCTCGAGGAAACTATCAAGGAACTTCAAAGCAACAAATAAGCTTTTTCGAAAAGACGGAGGAATATCATGAAGATTTTGGTTACAGAGAGCATCGCGAAGGATGCAATTCAGTATTTACTTGATCAGGGCTTTGAGGTTGAGGAATACCTCGGTCACAAGCAGGAGGAGATCGAACAGTACATCAAGGGATTTGATGCGTTGATCGTCCGTTCCGCTACTAAGGTTAATGAAGCTCTTCTTGCCAACGCAGACTGCCTCAAGGTTGTCGGACGTGCAGGTAACGGTATCGACAATATCGACGTTAAGGCTTGTACCGCTAAGGGCGTTGTAGCAGTAAACACTCCTACGGCAAATATCATGGCGGCAGGTGAGCTCGCGGTAGCTCATGCATTTGCCATCTTCAGGAACATCTGTGCGGCTAACCACGGCGTACATACAGACGATTTCAGGAGAGGAAACTGGATCGGTAACGAACTCGAGGGCAAGACTGCAGGTATCATCGGTCTCGGCCGTATCGGTTCCATTGTAGCCAGAAAGCTCAAGGGAATCGGAATGACTGTAATCGCATACGATCCGCACATCCCTCAGGAGAAGTTTGATTCCTGCGGCGTAAGAAAGTGCGCTGAGCTCGATGACCTTCTTAAGGAAGCTGATCTCATCACTATCCACACTCCTAAGAACAAAGAGACATATAACATCATCGCCAAGGAACAGCTCGATAAGTGTAAGGACGGCGTAAGGATCGTTAACGCGGCACGCGGCGGTCTCATCAACGAGGCTGATCTTGCCGAGGCACTTAAGAGCGGTAAGGTCGCTGCAGCAGCCATCGACGTATTTGACGTTGAGCCTTCCTACAACAAGGAACCGGGTTCCCAGAACTTTAAGAACGTTCTTATCGATGCTCCTAACTGCACTATCACACCTCACCTCGGCGCTTCCACATATGAGGCTAACCACAATGTAGGCGCACAGGTTACGGAGCTTGTAGCAAAGGTATTGAAGGGTGAGCTTGTTGCAGCTATCAACATGCCGACATTTACCGGTGATATGGCTACAATAAAGCCTTACACGGCACTCGCAGAGAAACTCGGTAAGCTCTACTTCCAGGCTGAGAAGACACCTGTCAAGAAGGTTGAAGTCACATACAGCGGTGAGCTCGCTTCACAGGATACAGGTCTTATCACATTGAGCCTTCTCAAGGGTATGCTCGTAGGAATGGGTAACTCCCATGTATCTTACGTAAATACCGAGGCTGCGATCAACGAGTGCGGTATCGAAGTAGTCGAGAAGAAAGAGTCCAAGGTCGAGAAGTATAACAACCTCATCGGCGTTAAGTTCTTCACGGATGACAACAGAGAGCTCGAGCTCGACGGTACGGTATTCGGCAAGGATACGCTCGTACTCGTTACTTTCTTCGGTTATGAGATGAACGTTGAGATCACGGATACGATCATCGCAATGCAGAATGATGATGTTCCGGGCGTTATCGGTAAGATCGCAACTCTTCTCGGAAACCACAACATCAACATCGCAAGCATGCACTGGGGAAGAAAGAACGACGGCACAGGCGCAAAGAAGGCACAGTCCTTCGTTGCTACGGAGCAGAAGGTATCTCCTGAGATCATCGAAGAACTCTCCAAGGTCGACTGCATCAACAGGATCTCTCTCCTTCAGTTCGACGACTGATAACAATTGATATTACGGACTGTCACTTTTTAGACAAGGTGACAGTCTTTTTTTGCGTAAAATCGGCTATTTGTCCCAAAAACATCAAGCCGTTTTAATAGATTGGTCCGTTTAAAGAATGTATACTGAACAGGAGGTATAGAGAAGACCTCGAAAGGAAAGGAAAGAAAAGGAGAAAACTATGAAAAAGAAAAACACGGGAAAAGCAGGCAAGATCGTAAAAACGATCCTTAAGATCCTGGGTATCATCCTTGCCGTTATCGTCGTTCTCATCCTGATATGCGCGATAAGACACGCGTTCAAGAACAGAAGCGACAGGAAGCTTTACAAGGATGCTTACGGACAGTACTTTACGACTTCGAGCGGAGACAGGCTCAATTATACTTTCATGGACAGTGATTCGGAGAAGGTAGCGGTCATACTTCCGGGTATGGGATGCGCTTCGACACGCTATGAATTCGATGCCTTTGCAAAAGAGATCAATGATGACTATAAGCTCATCTTAGTCGATCCTCTCGGATATGGTCTGAGCGACCAGGCTTCCACACCGAGAACGGTCGAGAATTACTGCTCAGAACTTCACGAGCTCATGAATTCCCTCGGATACGACAAATATACGATAATCGGTCATTCGATCGCAGGTATCTATGCTGTTTATTATGCAAATACTTACACTGATGAGGTCGAGGCATTTATCGGTATCGATGCATCCGCACCGCATCAGATGGATGCCGATATGGCGATAGCAAAGCCTGACAATATGGTAACCTTGTATACCTTCATGAAGTACGGATTATATGAGACCGGTATCTACAGGATCATGACTGAACTCGGCAAGGATCAGGTGATGGCTACCGTGCCTGATCTCAGTAAGGAAGACCAGGATAAGTATCTGGCGCTCTACTGCGAGACGCCTCTGAACAAGACTCAGATGGATGAGGTAAAGCACCTCGGATACAATATGGAAAAGACATATGACATGAAGTTCCCTGAGAGCATCCCGGTACTCTATGTGCTCAGTCAGGACAACTGCAATACCATGGATATCTGGGAACCTATCCACAAGGATCTTGTTACAAATCCTGACAGCAAGATAGTCATCATAGAAGGTGCGCATTATCTGCATCAGACTAATTTTGACGGACTCATAAACGAGATCGACAACTGGAAATACGAAGAATGATAAGAAGATCCCCGCTTCTTTTTGCCGGAGCGGGGATCTTCAGATACAGGGAAAAGCCTATGGCAGGCGATGCCTCGGGAATTTGTCAAAAACACTTGCATGCATACAGCACATAATGTACAATACTCCTAGTTAAAGGTTTGTGTCTGTTTGGGCGCGGGTATGAAGTTTCGAGGTATTGCAGGGGTGTGATACCTCATTTTTATATCTAAGGAGACATCGCTGTGAAATACCATTTCAAGAATCAGAAAGGTTGGATGAACGATCCCAATGGGCTCATCTTCTTCAAGGGCAGATACCATGCATTTTTCCAGCATTATCCTCTGGCTCCTCACTGGGGGCAGATGCATTGGGGACATGCCGTAAGCGACGATCTGATCAACTGGGAAGAAAAGGAGATCGCTTTATATCCTGACAAAGATTACGAGAATGACGGCGGATGCTTTTCGGGATCCGCTATAGAAAAAGACGGTATCTTATATCTCTTTTACACGAGTGTCTCGCATGAGCTCGGACAGACGCAGTCACTGGCGATCTCCAGGGACGGGGAAGTTTTCGAGAAGTATGAGAAAAATCCCATAATAAGATCGCCTCTGGGGGACAGTAAGGACTTCAGGGATCCCAAGGTCTTTAAGTTCGGCAACGGCTATAAGATGGTCGTAGGTGCGGGCAAGGACAATATCGGAAAGATACTGTTGTTCTCGTCTGACGATCTTCTGAACTGGGAATATGACGGCGAGCTGATATCGGATCTGATGTTCGGTCCGTGCGTTGAATGTCCTGACCTTTTCCGTATCGGAAACAGATATGTTCTTATGTTCTCATCGATAAAGTCGCTGCCTCACAAAGTGAACTTTTCCGTCGGTACTTTTGACGGAAGGAACTTCTGTCCCGATAACGCGAAGGATCCTTATTTTGCACTTGAGATCGGCCCCGATTTTTATGCACCGCAGACATTTGAAGGTCCGGACGGGCGGAGGATCATAATCGGCTGGATGTATAACTGGTCAAGGCAGATCCCCGTAGGAAGGACGCAGGTCGGCGCTTTTACGATACCGAGGGAACTTAAGTTCAACAGCGCAGGCAAGCTCACAATGAGACCTGTTAGAGAAGTTATGCCTTATATAAGATCAGAGAGCTCTTTCGTGTCCTATAATGAGGGAATATTAACGATCTCGTTTGACGGAAAGACGATACTTACAAGGCAGCTTCGGAGTGAACCTGCAATGGAGATACTCGAAGATACGGGTGTCGTGGAGGTTTTCATCGACGGCGGCACCAAGGTCATAACGACATATATCTGCTGACCTCTTTTTCGAGAAAAAAAGGCATCAAAAAGGCTGCCCGGTTTGAAGTCCGGACAGCCCGATCTTTTTATTTCTTTATTTCTTCTCGAAAAGGGACTTGTCGGCTTTACCCGATGCGATAGTATTATCTACCCAGAGCTTCAGGGATGCGATCGTCGCGGACATCTGATCCAAAGTCTTCTGGATCTCCCTGAATTCCCTTGCCTCATCGGAAGTAACGGCTCCGTCAACGGTGATCTCGATAAGACGGTCCTTGTCCTTATAGAGCCTGTTGAGAGTGGAGATCATCTCGAGCGTGATCTGGGAGAGTTCCTTGACCTCGATCTCCGGAACGGAGTTGATGCCGATAGGACATTCGTGAGAACAGTAGTAATTGCAAAGAGAAGGTGTCTTGTAGCACTTTGCCATGGCTATGATCTCATCAGGATGCGGATATGATTTCTCGCTCTCGATCTTCTCGATCCTGTCTGCGGAAATGAACTGAAGTTCCATGGATGCTCTTTCTCTGGTGAGATTCTCTTTCTCACGGCTGAGCTGGTAGATGTTTTTGTTTTCCTTAACTGATTTTCTTCCCATCTTTATACTCCGATCGATTATTTAAGTGTGTCTGACGAATTAAATTATTCTATTTTGTTCCGGCAAATCTGTAATACACTTGTTTTGATTATAAACTATTATTGTAAAAGAACAAGAACACAACAACAGGATAGATTCATAGAAGTAAGTTGTGGCCCCCAAAGAAGTTCCGGACGGGGATCCGGGACTTCTTTATTTGTATTTTAGTATTTCAGATGATATCATTTTTTTATCCTGAAAAAGGACGGTATCTTTCCTTGAGCGATAATAAAGAAACAAGAACGACACTTTCCCGTGAAGAAGCCTGTAAGATCTTAGGCGTAGAAGAGGGAAGCGACATCAAAGTAATTGATGACAAGTTCTGGCAGCTTTCCAAACGTGCCAGAGGGATAAGTGATGAAGAAGAACGTCAAAAGAGGATAGACGAACTGTCCTATGCTTATGATGTCGCGACGGGCAAGGAAGAAGCGAGGCTCAAGGCAAAAGCGGAGCGTGAAGCTTCTCCCAAGTATCTTGGCAAGACAAAAAAAGAGTGGAAGAATTTTTTCTTCTACACATGGTATATCTATGTCATCATCATCGTAGCTGTCATTTTCGGTGCATATGTCCTTAAGACCACGGTCTTTAAGCCCAAGGCGGATCTGACGTTCCTGTCGGTAGGTCATATGACATGTGATTTCTCAGTAACGGAAAAGATCCTTAAAGACAACGGCGTCAACAATCCCACCACGAACTTCGTCGACCTCGCAGTCCCGAACGAACAGGGTGAGAAGAACGACTCATATGTTGAAGCATCTGTAAGCGCCTTCTTTATCGCCAACCCCGATCTCATGGTAATGGACGAGGCCACGATCTACTGGTTCTCGGGCTATGCCGCCGACATGACGTCATATTATAATTCCCTCAAAGGTCAGATATCAGATGATGCTTATTCCAAGATCATCCCTGTCTATTCCAGCGAATATGAATACGAGGAACAGTCTCTCAAGTATCAGGAAAAGATGGGAATGTCCGTCGATTATTCCGAGCTCGACGAAGCTTCCAAGGAAGTCATCATGGTAGGTCTCATGGTAAAGGATACTAAGTTCATCGAAGACATGGGTTACGAGAATCTCTGGCCGGAATCCGAGCCTTCTCTCGTTTACAGCTTCGGCAAGAAAGCAGCCGAACGCGATAAGGCAGAGGAGATCCTCACGTCGATATTCCGAGAGCTCTCTTAAGCTCTGTTATCTCATCGTCCGTCATCTCTTCGGGGATGCCTTCTCTTAATCCGTCGACCGTTATATTTCCGATCCTGATCCTTCTCAATGTAATGACGGATCTGCCGAACTTTGCGAGCATCCTCCTGACCTGGTGAGTCTTGCCTTCGGTGATCGTCAGTTCACATGTATTATCATCGATGAGCCTCAAAGAGGCAGGCTTAAGGGGGATCTTCCCGTCTGTATCTTCAAGTACGATACCTTCCGAAAACATCCGTACATGCTCCTGACCGAGCGCGTCACCGCTATATCCTATAAGATATGTCTTCGGGACATCATATCTGGGACTCGTGAGCCTGTGCGAGAGTTTACCGTCATTTGTGAGTATCAGAAGCCCTGTCGTATGATAATCGAGCCTTCCGACGGGACTTATCTTCTTTGTCCTTATATTAGAAGGGATCAGATCGGCTACAGTAGGAAGGCGCTTATCTTCCATCGCAGTCAGGTAACAGTCGGGCTTATCGAGCTTGTAGTAGAGATTTGACCTGGAAGAGATCTCCTTGTCTCCGGCTGTTACGATATCATTCTCATTTACGGCAAATGAAGGATCTTTTACCACTGTTCCGTTGACGCAGAAAAGTCCCCGCGAGATCATCTTCCTGACCTCGCTCCTTGTGCCGTATCCTGAATTTGCCAACATCCTGTCGATCCTCATGTATGTGATTGTAGCATATGATAAACTATATAAAAACTCGTAAAGGTGACCTTATATCATGGATGATCTTGACAGAAGATGGGAAGAATTCGAAAACAGCTGCAGGAGCTGCAAAGACTGTGATCTTTGTAACGGCAGGAATAACGTTGTTATCTACAGGGGCGGAAGGAAAGCGCCTCTAATGATAATTGGCGAAGCTCCTGGCGAGAGTGAGGATCTGGAAGGCAAGCCTTTTGTGGGACGCTCCGGTAAACTTCTTCAGCATCTCATTAAATCATTCGGGATAAGCGACGAGGATTATCATATCTGTAATATCTGCAAGTGCCGTCCGCCTCAGAACAGAAGACCTCTCCCTAACGAGATCAAGGCCTGCAAGAAGCATCTGGCGGAGCAGTTCAGGCTCGTGGATCCCAAGATCATCCTTCTTTGCGGATCGACTGCCTATGAGGGCTTCTTCAATGAGAAACCGCTTATGGGAGATGTCAGAGGCGTATTTACCGTAAAGAACGGCTACGAGATAATGGTCACATATCACCCGGCCTATGCTCTCCGTAATCCCAAGATGAAGATCCCGATGATGGAGGACTTCGAGAAGGTCTACAAAAGACTCGTGGAACTCAAACTTATCGAACCTTCACCCGCGATAAATCAATAAGCCGGATTATTTTATCTCACTATTGATTTTACTTATTCTCTTTGCTATACTAAGTGCCGTTGATCAAGTCAACATTGCCGAATTGTGTAAGGGTAGCACTCCGGTTTCTGGCACCGTCTGTCTGGGTTCGAATCCTAGTTCGGCAGCCATACATAAGGGTTGTCTCGTGATGCAGTAAGATCCTGCAGAACGTACAGCCCTTTATTTTTGTCCATATCTTTTTGTGAAAACTGCCTGTAATCAAGTGAAAACAAATGAAAAGATTTGATTGACAAAGTGAAAGCGGCAAGTTATTATTTCTCCATGATCAATTTGGAACGAAGAAAACAGATACTGGATCTTCTCGCAGAAGTGGGAACGATCAAGACGACCGAGCTGTCTGACAGACTCGGTGTTACAGGTGCGACCATAAGGACGGATCTCAGGGATCTGGCCAGGGAGGGCGCTATTGTGCGTTATCACGGCGGTGTCAAGCTTCCGAAGGAAAAGCACGAGCAGTTCTCCGAGAACTATATGGTCCGTTCCATTACCCATGTCGACGAGAAGACTGCGATCGGTAAAGCGGCTGCAGAACTTGTAGGTTCAGGCGATACGATCTTCATGGATGCCAGCTCGACGACTTTTCATATGATCCCTTATCTGAAGTTCACTGATGACGTTACGGTAGTTACGAACGGCATCCATACAGCCATGGAACTTCAGCATCACAATAACTTCAAGTCCATAATCCTCATCGGAGGAATGTTAAGACCGCACTCGGGCGCGATCGAGGGCGTGGTCAGCCGTGAGATGGTAAACCGTTTGAGCGGTGATTATTATTTTGTATCGGGAAACGGCTGTTCCGCAGATGTAGGTCTATCCGGCAACAACTTTTTCGAGCTCGAGCTGAAGAGGATGTGCGCCGAGAGATGTAAGCATATAGTCGCACTTGTAGACTCGACAAAGATAGGTGCCGATTCGGCATCCGCATTTATTCCGATCGAGAGGATAGATTACCTTATCACCGATTCCAAGATAAGGCCCGAAGACGTGGAGGAATTCCACAAGCACGGAGTTAACGTTATAATCGCGAAGTGATCACTTCTTTGAGTTCGAGTAGCGCTGTCTGTACTTCTTAGGTGAAGTCTGGAACTGTCTCTTGAACTGCGTGATGAAGTAGCTCGTATTTGAAAATCCCACGCTGAAAGCGATCTCTGCTATCGGAGCTTCCGTTGATACGAGAAGTCTCTCTGCTTCGTGTATCCTTACGAAGTTCAGATATTCCGTAAATCCCATGCCTACGCCTGCTGCGAAGTAACGTGAGAAATAGCTCGTGCTCATATGGACGATGGATGCCATCTCGCCGGCTCTTATGTTCCTGTTATATTCGCGGTTGATGACTTCAAGGACAGGTGCGAGCTTGATAAGCTTCGTGTTCTTGGGATCTGCTTCGCCGTTATTCATGGATTCCCATCTCTTGAGGATATAAAGGCAAACCGCAGACAGGCAGGTCCTGATGGAGAGCCTCGAGAGACGGTCGTTACTCTGATTCTCGTGATAGACGGTCTTGATATGCTTAGGGATATCGGTCATGTCGATCTCGCTTGCCTTGAAGATATGGGTAAGCGACAGATCCTTATCGTTGAACGGGAGGAGATATTTGAATTCGACAGGGGACAGGATACCGCTGAAGATGAACGGGAGGTCGACCTGGATACATACGTATTTGCAGCCGCGCTTTCTCTCGAAGGAATGGACTTCGCCCGGAGCTATTACGATGAGGTCACCCGATACACCGTAGATAGTCTCGTCGTTGATTATCGATTTGAGTTCGCCCGATACGACATAGATCAACTCGAGATAAGCCTGATAATGAGCTTCGATGACAGGTCTGTGATAACGGTCCGTCAGGTCAAAATCCGACAGAAAACAGAAATAGTCGTTGTGTTTATCCTGTCTCACGTTCTCGTAAGGAACTCCTTCGATCTTTCTGCTTGGTGTGTATACGTATGGTTCTGATATCATATGAAGCCTCCTGTTTACTTCAAACATAGATAACCATTTTTCACATATTTTTTGAAAATATAACATATTTTGATCATAATTCCAATCAAAATTTATTGTTTTATACAAATAAATGTCATTTTTTTGTTGTTTTGAACACTTTTCGGCCATCAGATGAATTTTTGGAGCATATTATGTATAATAATTAATTAGAAAAATGGACAAAAAGTACACAAAGAGGACAGATCAAAATGGATATAAACCCTATCGTCTTGCCGAGCTGGCTTACCGAGAAGAGTGTTTTTCAGCAGGGTGTCGAGCTGGTCATCAACGGATACGCAGCTCCGAGCGCCACGATCACCCTTGAGATCGTGAAGGACCCGACAGACGGAAGGCGGGTATCAAAGCTCGATACAGAGTACGGCGTTATCTTAAGCCTGGAGACGACGACTTCCGGCAAGGGAAGGTTTGAGTTCAGAGTCCCTCCTTACAAGGCTTCCACGGATACATATACATTCATCTTCTCGTGTTTTTCGGAAAGCGTGACGATCAAGGATATCAGATGCGGCGACGTGTGGGTATTTTTGGGTTCCGAGCTTTTGTCTGTTCCGATCAGCAAGGCCAATGCGCCTGCTGCCCCGATGAAGAGGAACGTAATGAGCCTTTTAAGGTTCCTGACTCCCCAGAGGAACGGTCTTAACGAAGAACTTAAGGAGATCCCTTATGATCCGCAGTCTTACTATAAGGGCGTGAGCTGGATCAAGGTCACTGACACTAAGGAACTGTCGCTCGTGTCATCGAGTGCTTTCGCATTTGCATATGAACTCGCGGAACAGATACACTATCCGGTGGGAGTCGTTGACCTCTCGTATGAAGATTCGACGATCCTGTCATGGATATGTAAGGAAGCGTTCGAGAACGAAGTCGCACTTCACGATCTTGTGGAATCACAGGGACTTCTGATCGACAAGAAGACTTATGACGCGCTCCTTGACGAGGATAAGGAGAGATCCCAGATCGTAAGGCTCACGAACGAGATAAACGAGAATAAGGAAGTAATGGACTTTGACCTTGAGAAAAAAGAGAGGCTCCAGGGTCTGAAGGACGAGGTTGCTGACGGAAGTGATCTTGATTTCCCTAATTCCAGCACAAGATCATCCGGCTCTAAGACTTCTGAGCCTTTGTCGGCGAGTGCCGCTATGTCACTGGACTTCAACCTTTTCGATCAGGAGAAGATAAATAAGCCGAAGAGCGACAAGCCTCGCTACATTAAGCCGAAGTTCAGGCTCTCCACCATGTATAATGCCAAGCTTGCGCCACTTTCCGGGATGACGATAAGGGGAATGTGCTTCTCGCCGAATAATGATGAGAGCAAGCTCATGAGATATGACCTGCTCCTTATGGGCCTTCTCGAGACGCTGGTCAGCGTTTTCGAGCCGAAGGAAGTAATAGAAGACGATCTGATGCCTTCGTTCTTTGTTGTTGCGATGCATCCTGATGCGGTCGATATCGATGAACCTTATGCGGTCCTCGAATTCAACGAGAACCTGAGCGCTTTCTTAAGAAGACTTACAATGCCGACGGGTATCGTAAGCTGCCATGATCTCCTGCTCCCGGATAAGACGAAGAGCTTCATCCTCGGCAAGAGACTGTCGGTCGTAGCGCTCGGAAACCACTTTACCCAGAAGATGCCGAAGTCTTGTCCTGAATGTGTCGGCGCCGAGAGAGCAGGCAATAAGCTCATCTTAAGCTTCGATAATCTGGCGGACGGCTTAAGGCTCACGGAAAACGAGTCGATCTTAAGAGGCTTTTCGGTATGCGGTGAAGACAGGGTGTTCTATCCTGCCAAGGCCAGGATACTTCACGGCGTCAGGGTCATGGTATGGCGCGATGATATAAGGGAACCCACAAGCGTAACTTACGGCTTTACTCCGTTCCCGCATGATGCGACCTTCAAGAATCTCATGGATCTTCCGGTGCTGCCTTTCAGGTTCGACAGGGATCCGGCGTTCTATTCGCCTGACCTGTTCTTCGCTTCGTGCGACAAGCTGACCTTCGTCGGCAAGAAGACACGTGATGACGAATTCGAGAGGCTCAAGGTATTCAGGACGTTCAAGGGTAACGGTGCGATCGATACCGATACGATGAATAAGACGGAAGGAAGCAGCTCTCTTCATATCAGATACGAGACCGAGAACAGCCTTTACGGATTTGAGCCGGTGCTCTCATATGCATCGGTCATGGGTCCTCTCGAGCTTCCGAGAAGAAGGAGGATATCGATCGACGTATTTAACCCCGAGCAGACCAAGAAGAAGCTCCGTATAGACGGCTTTAAGGGTACGGCCGATATCAGGCAGCAGCTTACCTGGCAGACTTTGATCCTGGACTACGAAGGCGAGGGCAATATCATCTTAAACGATCTCAAGATCTACATAGAAGATACATCACGTAACGGCGAGATCTATATCGACAACATAATCTTTATCTAAGGAGGCACAGATGTTTGACGAATTATTACCTGCAATAGAGAACTCTATCGTATCAGCATCGGGTGCGCTGCCGGTCATCTTCGAAGGTATCGAGCATACTCTCGAGAAGACGACGCCGGTAACGACTTCGAGCAGGCACAGTTCACATGAGCTCCTGTGCCTTCGAAGTGGAAGGTGCGAGTTCACGATCGACGGGAAGCATACTTTCACTCTCGAAAAAGGATCGATCCTCATAATCCGTCCGAATACCGAACATGCCGTAAAAGTCCTCTCGGGACAGGCGGATATGTTCGTTTTATACTTCGGTTTCTCGAGAGATGTTGAGGTGGCCGGAAAAGCCGTAAATCAGATGACGCAGCCCAAGGCCGATACGGGTAACAAGCCCCACAGCGGTCCTTCGGTTGCTGTTCCGTATATCATGGCACAGACCCCGCTCGAGAGCTTTCTTGACTTTGCGTCGAACGACGGCGACGTTGACCCTTTGAGGAGTAAATACATAATCATCTCGGGCGCATTCAAGAAGAATATCACCGCGATAGTCGAGAGGATCGTCGAAGAGAGCAAGAACACGCTCCTCAATAAGGAACTCATGATGCAGATCATGACAGTTGAACTCATGGTAACTCTCGCAAGAGCCATGAAGAGTGAATGGGAGGAGAGCTTAAGGGTAAAGAACGGCAAGGCCAGAGAACTTGTCCTTATCGCGAAGGATTATATCGACATGAACTTCGACCGGGGCATATCGGTCGCGGATGCCGCATCCTATGTTTTCTTAAGCCAGGGATATTTCACGAGAGCATTCAGGGACGAGCTCCTCATAAGCCCTATGTCCTATCTCATGAAAAAGAGGATAGAAAGAGCATGTGAACTTCTCGAGAACAACGAGATCAAGATCTCGGGAATCGCTTCACAGACGGGCTTTTCCAGCCCCCAGAGATTTAATGTCGCTTTCCGTAAGCAGACCGGTATGACGCCTATGGAATACAGAAGGCAGAAGCAAAATCAATAACGTAAAGAAGGAACTTAAAATGTACGATTATGAATCGGATCCGAGGATCCCTGAAGAAAGCCTTAAAAATATGGATCTTCCAAAGCTCGAGAATGCCGTAAGGCAGATACTCGAAGCTATCGGAGAGGACCCTGACAGAGAGGGGCTCCGCGATACGCCGGTACGTGTTGCCAGAATGTATGCGGAAGTATTCTCGGGACTTCACAGAGATATCCAAAAAGATATAAAGACATTTACCGAGGAAGGCAATGACGAGATGATCCTCATTGGAGATATCCCGTTCTATTCCATGTGCGAGCATCACCTCCTGCCGTTCCACGGAAAGGCTCATGTGGTCTATATCCCGAGAGACGGCAAGATCCTGGGATTATCCAAGGTCGCAAGGATAGTCGATACGCTCTCCAGAAAGCCCCAGCTTCAGGAGAGGCTCACATCCGAGATCGCCGACCAGATCATCAAGGCAGTCGATGCGGCTTCCGTATGCGTCGTGATCGAAGCAGAGCATCTGTGCATGACGATGAGAGGCATAAGAAAGCCGGGATCTAAGACCGTAACTTCAGCTATGAGAGGCGGCTGCCGTACGGATGCAAGGACAAGGAACGAAGCACTTGCACTTATCAACAGACAGCGTATAGGAGGCTAAATGGATAAGTGGAAGATAAGGGACCGTTATATCGATCTATGTGGTCCCATGAAGATAATGGGGATACTGAATATCACTCCGGATTCTTTTTCGGACGGCGGCGATTATAATACGGTCGAAGGCGCCCTTGAAAGAGCGAGGATGATGATAGAGAATGGTGCATCCATTCTTGATATCGGAGGCGAATCGACAAGACCCGGATCTGACCCCGTAAGCGAAGAGGAAGAGATAAGAAGGGTTGTTCCCGTTATCCGGGCGATAAGATCCGAATCGGATATCCCGATCTCCGTCGATACTTACAGGGAGGCTACTGCAAGGGCAGCTCTGGAAGCGGGAGCAGACATAGTAAATGATGTTTGGGGTTTTCGAAAAGAACCGAAGATCGCGGATGTCGTAAACGAGTTCGGTGCAGGCTGCGTCCTTATGTCCAACGCCTGCGGCATAGAACACGAAAACATAAGAGACCTGCGCGACAGATGCTATGAAAGATCTCTTGAGATAGCGAGAAAAGCAGGAGTTAAGGACGAACAGATACTCCTGGATCCGGGTGTCGGATTCGGAACGACGAGAACAGAAGATATAGAACTCATGAAAGATCTCGAGAAGTTTTCGAACATACTTCTCGGAGTATCGAGAAAGAGGATCGTTGATCATCTCCTGGGCGGTGACACGAAGCCCAGGGAGAGGGTTGAAGGATCAGTAGGACTGGCTCTGGCGGGAGCCGTAAAGGGCGTAAAGGTCATACGGGTTCATGACGTAAAGGAAACAGCGGATGCACTTAAGACTTTTGAGGCGGTAATGAAAGGAGAGTACTGATCTGTATGGACAGCATCATAATGAGAGACATGAAGTTCAAGGGACACGTCGGCTGTCTCGATTCGGAGAAGATAAACGGACAGCCGTTTGTCGTAACATGCGAGATGTTCTTTGATCCCTCGATCGACGCATGCTACACGGATAAGCTCGACGATACGGTCGATTATTCCGTCATCTTCGATATCATCAGGGATACCGTGGAAGACTGTGACTGCGACCTTATAGAAAGGCTCGCACAGCTTATCGCGGAGAAGATCCTGGCATTCGATCAGAGGATCAAAAAGACGGTCATAACCGTATCTAAGCCGGAAGCTCCGATCGCGGGAACGTTCGCTTCGATGGAGGTCAGGATTGAAAGAGAAAGCCACAGCTGACGTAAGATGTTATATGTCTCTCGGAAGCAACATGGGGGACAGGGAAGAGAACCTGAAGACCGCGGTAAGGCTCCTTAGAGATTCCGGAAGGATACGAAATATCGAATCTTCTTCTCTTTACGAGACAGAGCCTGTCGGATATGACGATCAGGATGATTTCTATAATATCTGCATAGGATTTGATACCGATCTTAAGCCCCTGGAACTTCTCGATCTGTCGCAGGCGATCGAAAAGGAACTCCTGAGGGTAAGGACCATAAAGAACGGCCCGAGGACCATAGATCTCGACATACTCTTATACGGTGACAGGAAGATAAATACAAAAAGGCTCACGGTTCCTCATGAGAGGATGTTCGAGAGGGCATTCGTCCTTGTCCCGCTGTCGGAACTGACGGATATCGACTGCGAGATACCTTCCGATAAGAGCGTAAGGAAACTTCGCAAGTTTACCTTTTGAAATATAAAATATATAATCTTTATTGACAAAGTTTGTTCCAGGAGGAAAAAATGGCTGAAAATACAAATAATCAGGCATCCAATAACAACTACCAGAAGGGCGGCAGAAATAACTATAACAGAAGAAGGAATAACAGAAACCGCCATAACAATAACGGTGGTAATCAGGGATCTTCGGGCAGCCAGCAGATGAATCAGGGACCGAGGGACCGTGACCAGCAGGGCCAGAACAGAAAGAACAACCGGAACTATAACGGAAACGACAGGAAGAAGAACTACCAGAATAACGGTGAGGGCTATAAGAAGCAGTACAAGGATCAGGTCAAGCCTCAGGCTAAGGCCGAAGAGACCGTAGACGATATCCATAAGGATATCGAGAGGATCGAGAAAGAGATCTGGCTCGAGATCGCGGATATCCGCAATGTCAGGCTCGATTAAAGGAGCAGGACTTTGGACAGGGGACTCTTTATCACCTTTGAAGGAATAGACGGATGCGGCAAGAGCACTCAGTTCGAGATGCTCAAGGATTATCTCGCCTCAAATGGAGAGGACTTTACCGTCGTAAGGGAACCGGGCGGGACCGTTATCGGGGAAAAGATAAGAGATCTTCTCCTTAATAAGAAGAACGACAGCATGAAGCCTCTTACGGAGCTCTTTTTGTTCGAGGCTGCAAGAGCCCAGATCACGGAGGAAGTGATAAGACCCGCCCTGGAAAGAGGGACGACGGTCCTCTGTGACAGGTTCTTTGATTCGACATATGCATATCAGGGCTTTGCGAGAAAGCTCGGTACTGATACGGCTTCCACGCTCAATTATCTGGCAACGGGCGGACTTGAACCCGATATCACGTTCTTTATAGACATCCCGGTAAAAGTAGCGCTCGACAGACGCGGCATAAGGGGTGAAGCGGATGACAGGATGGAGGCTCTGGGAGCTTCCTTCCAGGAAGATGTCAGAAAAGGCTATCTTGAAGCCGCTTCCAGGTATCCGAGGATCAGGGTGATCGACGGATGTGATACGCCGGAGAATGTTTTCGAGAAGGTAAAGAAGTATTACGAGGGAGCAAAGTGAGTTTTAAAAGACTTGCAGGACAAAAGGACATAAAGATACGCTTAAGGCACGAGTACATGGGGGATCCCCATCATGCCTTTCTCTTTACGGGCGCAGAGGGAAGCGGAAGGCACGAGTTTTCCAGGGAGTTTTCCAAGGCTCTTTTATGTTCATCCCCGAATGAGGACGGTGCATGCGGAAACTGTGACAACTGCAGGTACTTTGATGCCGGAACGCATCCCGACTTCATCTGTCTTTTTGACATCAACGGCAAGAATATCAAGGTCGAGGACGTAAGATCAAGGATCGTGTCGGATATCAGGATCGGATCGCAGATATCGAAGCGCAAGGTCTACCTGATCGAAGGCGGCGAATTGAACGAGGCGGGACAGAATGCTCTCTTGAAGTCTCTTGAGGAACCGCCTTCAGACGTTATATTCATCATCATCTGTAAGGATGCACAGGAACTTCTTCCTACCGTTTTATCGAGGACCGTGGAGTATAAGCTCCGGAACTACGAGAAAGACGATATAATGTCTGTCTTAAGGAAGAAGAACGAAGAGAAGTTTGAAGGAAAGTTCAAGGAGGATGAGCTTGAGTTCATCTGTGAATTCTCCTCGGGTTCCATCGGAAAAGCGGTCGATCTTCTTGGCGACGAAGAACTTCCCGTAATGAGGGAGAAGATGCTGGAACTGATCACGAATATAGGTAAGGACAGCTATACGACGATCCTTAACGAGAGATATTCGTATTTTGCGGAAAATGCTGATAATATAAGGGAACTTATGCTCTTCCTTCTTTGGATCCTGGGAGATCTGGCGGTCTTAAGGAAGGACAGGGACAGTAATCTGATAAAGAACAGCGACAGGAAAGATGTCCTCGTAGGGTTTCTGAATGACAATCCTTCTGTCGATCTGAATAGAATATATAAGGCCTCAGGTCACGTGAATACCGTGTTTAAGAGGATCGAACTTAACGTGAACCACCTCTACGTTATAGGCGACCTGCTTTTAGGCCTGAAAAAGGAGTTCAAAAATGACTAAGATAGTTAATGTACGTTTTCATGATGCCGGCAAGAGCTACAAGTTCTCATGCGGTGACTTCAAGCTCAATATCGGCGACGCGGTAATGGTAGAGACTTCACTGGGACTTGATCTTGCCCATGTTGTCGAGGAACCTTATGACATAGACGAGAAGACGTTTCCGGAAGAGATAGTTCCGATACTCCGTCTTGCGACCGACAAGGAGATCGAGAGATATCAGGTCAAGAAAGGAAAAGAGCGCGAGGCATATGAGAAGTGTCAGGTCTTTATAGACAAGCACCAGCTCAATATGAACCTGGTTGACGCCGTATTTGCTTTTGACGGCAAGAAGATCGTATTCTTCTTCACCTCCGATAACAGAGTCGACTTCCGTGAACTCGTAAAGGATCTTGCCGCTACTTTTAAGGCAAGGATCGAACTCCGCCAGATCGGTTCCCGCGATCAGGCAAAACTGGTCGGAGGAATCGGCGTCTGCGGCAGGGAACTTTGCTGCTGCACTTTCCTCGAGCACTTCGCTCCGGTGTCTCTCCGTATGGCGAGGGATCAGGGAATGTCCCTTAATCCGACAAAACTGAACGGATCGTGCGGAAGGCTCATGTGCTGCCTTCAGTTCGAGAAGGAAGCATATGAGGATGCTCACAGGAGACTTCCGAAGAACGGACGTAAGATCAGGACACCTCACGGAACAGGTATCGTATCAGACGTTAATCTCCTTCTCGAGAAGGTCACCGTCAAGTTCGAAAACGAGGACGGCGCGGAGCTCGAAGTATTTGACTGGGCGCAGCTCGAACCTCTTAATCCGAAGGATAACGAACCCGGAAGGGATGCTTCCGGATGTGCGGGTTCATGTGATTCCTGCCCTCAGAGATTAAGTGAAATTGACGAAGAATTCTTCGAAGAAGGCCCTGAAGATTAAATAGAATTATTATAAATATTTGCTGTCGGTAAGACAAAATAGTGTATAATGAGATTGTGAAAAAATAAATCAGGAGGTATTGTCTATGGCTTATGTAATTTCTGATGCATGTATTTCTTGCGGAAGTTGTGCAGAAGGTTGCCCGGTTGGTGCTATTTCCCAGGGTGACACACAGTACAACATCGATGCTTCTGCTTGCGTCGAGTGCGGTGCTTGTGAGGCTAACTGCCCTGTATCGGCTATTTCTGCCGAATAATAACTCGCGAGTTATAAATAGGGGACTGTCTCATTTTGGGGCAGTCCTTTTTAGTTATAAGATACGGAGGATACAGTGGACTTCGATAATCCCGTTCCCGGTAAGTGCACGCTCGAAGATCTCGGACGTGCGGGACTTAAGATGTATCAGCTGAAGGAAGGATTCAGGTTCGGCACAGACAGTGCCCTTCTTGCCTGGTTTTCTTCATGCTTTGTGAGAAAAGGCGATATTTCCTCGTCCTGCAGAGTGCTGGAATTAGGCAGCGGCTGCGGCGCATGTTCTCTTCTGGTCCTCGGCCGTAAGGAAAATACAACGGTCGACATGGTGGAGATAATGAAGCAGCCTTATGAGGTCCTTTGCGAAAACATACGGCTCAATAACCTTACTTCGCGGGCAAATGCCTATAACTGCGACCTGAGGGATCTTTGCGGTGAAGTTAAGAGCAGGCAGTACGACCTGGTCATGTTCAATCCTCCTTTTTTCTTAAGAGAACGCGGGACAGGCGCTTCGGAAGACCTGTCGATCGAGCGTCTGAACGGAAGGTTTGAAGAGAACGGATCCCTGCAGGATTTTGTCGACTGCGCGGCGGCAAGGGTCATACCTTCTTCGGGCTATGTTGTCATGATAATGAAGGGCAACAGGCTTAAAGAGTGCATCGATTCCTTTTCGAGAGCGGGAATAACGCCCGAGAGGCTACTTACCGTGCACCCCTTTTCAGACAAAAAGGCTTCCATGATCCTCCTTGCCGGGAAAAGAGGGTCAAGATCCACGGAACTTCGCATCCTTCCGCCTCTGATCCTGAACGGGAGGACAGGCGGTAAAGTGATACCTTCAAAAGAAGCGGATCATATATATAATGATCCTCACGACGAATGTTTCATTTGATGGTATAATGTATTTTCAGTTTTCAAAAGAGGTAAAGGAATGCTCTATCTGGTAGGAACACCGATCGGAAATATGGGGGATATCTCCGGCAGGGCCGTTGAAGTACTCGGTTCGGCGGATATCATCGCGTGTGAGGATACCAGAAGGACGGGACTTCTTCTGAGTAACCTCGGGATCAAGGCGAGCCTTATCTCCTATCACGAACATAACAAGGCCTCAAAGGGACCTGTCCTTATAAACAGGCTCAAGGAAGGGCATGACGTCGTTCTTGTATCCGACGCGGGCATGCCGTGTATCAGTGACCCTGGATATGATCTTGTCAGGCTCTGCATTGAAGAGGGCATTGACGTTACCGCGGTCCCGGGACCCGTCGCGGCAGTGACGGCGCTCGTACTGAGCGGACTTGATACGAGATATTATCATTTTGAAGGCTTTATCCCTGTCTCTTCGAAGGAACGTAAGGCAAGGTTCAAGGCCCTCAGGAACTATGAGGAGACCATCGTTATCTACGAAGCTCCCCACAGGCTCATAAAGACGATAGACGATCTCTGCGAGGAAGGATTCGGTGATTGTGAGGCCGCTTTCTGCAGAGAACTTACGAAGAAATACGAGCAGGTCATAAGGCTTAAGCTTGATGACGCGATGGAATATTTCACAGAGACTCCTCCCAAGGGTGAATTCGTCATATGCCTTTCTCCCGTCCCGAAAAAGATCGGGGAATCGTCATTTGACGGCAAGGATCTCGAGGAGATGGCAAGAGGCCTGATATCAGAGGGGCTCTCTACAAAAGAAGCCGCTTCAAGGCTCGCCGAGGTGACCGGCAGGAACAAAAAAGAACTGTACTCTTACATATTAAATCTGATAAAATAAAATTTAGCACTGCTTTATGGGGGAAAAGTAATTGAACGAGATGCAATCTGACCTTTACAGATCAAGAGACGAGATGCTCAGGATCCTGGACATGACTTCTTTGGATGAAGTCAAGCCGGTCTTTTCCGATCTTGCGATATGCAGTTTTATCGTTATCCCCAGAGAAGAGAGGATGTATTTTACCGACGGTATGAGAAAGATCCTCGGAGCCATGGCTTCCCAGGATGTCCTTCTCCTGTCTTACCTCCAGTTCGTTCCCGATTCCGAGAGGGACGAGGTAGGAATGAAATACCAGAATGCTTTTAAGGATATCATCTTTGCAAACGTCAATACGGTAACGATCGCCCACAGTCTCAAGAAATCACAGTTTGAGACTATCGAAGTCGAAGCCTATATGCAGCTCATCAATGTTGACAGGGAAAACTATATCTTAGGTGTTCTCATCGACAGATCAAGAACGATGATGGACAGGATCTCCTGTCAGCTCTTCAGCAAGGGTATCAACGATTATCTTTTCTCATATGATGCCGTAAGCGATATCCTTTATGTCAACGACAAGTTCGTCGAGGACTTCGATCTTTCCTCCAGGAAGATCAGGAATGCCTCCAACGAGATTTACAGATATGTCCACCAGGATGATGTGGAGCGCTTAAGGGAAGCGTTCAGGCAGTTTCTGCATCATGATGCCTTCGCCTTCGAAGGCGACTACAGGTTCCTGTCCGCCAACAGGGGCGAACTCCACCTGAGGGCCAACGGTCTCTCGGATGCCGATAAGGACGGCGTTCCCGGCGCTGATCCGAGGTATGTATCGGGTTCATTCAGCGACATAACCGGATTTATCGAGGATGAATCCATAAGGACCAACCTTATCGAAGGTACTTCCGCCATTACTTTCTATGCGGACTACAGGATCGGTAAGATCGTATTTTCCGAGAATATCCACGAGATACTTCCGGGCATCTCGACCGAACAGGACGGTGACCTGATAGAAATAATCGCTTCAAGGATCGTTCCCGAGGACCGCAAGAGGTTCAGGGACATAATGCACCAGATAGTTGACGGACAGGAGGAGAAGTTCTCCGTCGAGTTCCGTATCATAGGCGAGAACGACAGGAACATCTGGATCGCCTGCCGAGGCAAGAGCTTCTTCGATCACTCGAGACATTCCCTGATGCTCGTTGGAACGGTATTCGATCTCACGAGAATGAACGAAGTAAGGGAAGGTGTTGAAAGGAATGCATCCTGTCATGAACTGACCGGACTTCCGACACGTGAGAGGCTCTTATCTGACGCCGAGATCGTATTCAGGAACAAAGACCTGTTATCCGCTGCAGTCGTTCTCATCGACATCAACGGATTCCATTCATATAACGACCGTTACGGAAGATCTGCAGGCAACGAGATCCTCATAGCCGTCGGAAACATGCTCCAGAAGCATCTTCCTGACGGATCATCGATATACCATATCGGCGTCGATATCTTCTGTATCCTCTGGCCTCACGCATCGAGGATCAAGGTAGCCGAATATATGAACTACCTTCAGGAGGAGAGCATCCAGCCGCTCGAGATGGGCAGGGGATCATTCTTCGTAACCTACGGTTTGTCAGCTGCCATCTATCCGTCATGCGGATCTGTAATAGACGAGCTCCTGGTAAATGCCGAGATAGCTCTTCACAAGGTCAAGCAGGACAAAAAGCTCAAGTATGCGATTTACTCGCCTGTAGATAAGAGGGAACTTAAGGAGAGACTCGACTTTGAACTCCAGATCTCCCAGTCCATCAGAAATAACATGGAGAGCTTTCAGCTTCACTACCAGCCTCTCATCAACGCCAAGACGGAGAGGATCGAGGGAGCCGAGGCACTCCTGCGTTGGGTGGCGCCGAGCGGCGAACTGGTCAATCCTGAAAGAGTCGTAAATGCTCTTGAATCGACGGACCAGATGGAGATCATCGGTTCCTGGATATTGGACAAGGCGATAGGCCAGTGTGCGCAGTGGCTCGCAAACGGCGCGGATCCGGATTTCTATGTTCACATCAACGTGACTGCCGACGATCTCGTAAGAAGGGATTTTGCAAATGACGTACTGAACGTCCTCGCGAGATATAATCTCCCCGCTAAGAACATCCTTCTTGAGATCACGGAGACATCCCTCATGAGAAACATCGCGATGTGCCGCCAGAATCTCATAAGGCTCAGGAACGAGAATGTAAGGATCGCACTGGACGACTTCGGAACGGGATATTCTTCATTCAACTATCTCAGGGAACTTCCGGTAGACGAGATCAAGATCGACAAGGCTTTTGTCGACGATATGGATACGGTAGCGTTCAACCGTTCATTTATCTCTGCTATCACGATGCTCGCGCATTCCATCAAGAAACAGGTGTGCGTTGAAGGTGTCGAGAACAAGACTCAGGCTGATGTTATAAGGGACATGGGCGCTGACGTTCTTCAGGGATATTATTACGGCAAGCCTTTAACGGTATTTAATTTTGAGAACAAGTTCTTCAAGAACTGATCTTCGGAGTAACGCAGAATCTAAGGGAAAATGGATAAGTACAGCAAGCTCAATCTGTATGCCAGGATCAAGACAAGGATAGAAGATAAGGACATCAATGTGTCTTTGGTCGCGACATCTATACTGATCAACATGGTCATGGCAATATGTAAACTCGTATTCGGCATCTATATCGGGTCCTTATGGCTCATCCTGCATGCCGTTTACTTTGTCGTACTCGGATTTGCCCGTTACAAAGCCATGAAGAGCTATATCTATGTCAAGAACATCAAGGAACCTGTGATTAAGTTCAAGGTCGCTTTTGATATACATAACAGGAGCGGCGGATTCATATTCCTCATCGGATCGACCTATCTCGCATTATGCCTTCGTATGTACCTTGTCGGCGACGTTGTCCTCATAGGAGGGATCCTCGTATACTGGTTCATGGTATTCGCGGTCTTCAAGAATGTCTTTGCCGTCTACGGCATAATCATCACGAGGAACAAGAATACTCCCGTCTTAAGGGTCATTAAGGTCATAAGCGTAGTTGATGCACTGCTGTCGATAGTTCCTGTCCTTTATACCTCGATGTCCTATTTTGAGATGATCAATTCGGCCGAGATCCCTGCCGTCGCGGGTATACTTATCAGCTTAAGCGTAATGGGCGGCGGCGTTGTGATGGCAAACAGGGATCCCGATAAGTATCTCGGCAGATTTGTCTCAAGTCTCGAAAACAAAGAATAGTGGGAAAATAAGGTTCTTATGGTGTATAATACATTTTAGCGTTTCCTTCAGGAGGTAATCACATGGCTATTTTTGATCCCAAGACTAAGGTCATCTCGGGTTATCAGAGATCGATAACCGAGAAGCAGAAAGTCATTTCCAAATATTTCGACCAGATCGGCAGACTTTACTATGAGCAGTATAAGGATATGTCCGTTGACGTGACCAAGGACATAAATGCCCGTTGTGAGGCCGTATCCGAGCTCTATACGGAGATC
>Ga0310786_10002882_pt1 | contig 25659 bp, 23 predicted proteins | sample AusTroGonzalo_MG_FD_203881 | JGI IMG/M metagenome (GOLD analysis project Ga0310786, IMG submission 203881) | Bovine rumen microbial communities from tropical cattle in Woodstock, Queensland, Australia - Gonzalo_03 (v2) (version 2) | ecosystem: Host-associated > Mammals > Digestive system >...
TTAGGGGATTCCCTGTTATTTGTAGCGACCGACCGCATCAGCGCGTTTGACTGCGTGATGCCGAACGGCATCCCGGACAAGGGCCGCGTCCTGACCGCGATGTCGCTGTTCTGGTTCGATTATATTTCATGGGCGCAGAATCATCTGCTCTGCTCGGAGGTGAGCGACTTCCCGAAAATGCTCCGGAAGTACGACAAGGACCTCGAAGGGCGTTCGATGATCGTGCGCAAGGTCAAGCCCATCCCGATGGAGTGCATCGTGCGCGGGTACTTGACGGGCAGTGCCTGGAAGGAATACAAGCGCTACGGCACCGTCGGCGGGTATGAGGTCCGCGAGGACTACCGTCTGTCCGAAAAGCTCGACAAGGCGCTCTTCACTCCCTCGACGAAAGCCGGGGAGGGCCACGACGAGAACGTGACGTTCGAGGAAGCCTGCGAGCTCATCGGCGAAGAGAAGGCGGAGTGCCTCTCCGATTTCTCCCTCCGCATTTACAAGGACGCCGCGCAGCACGCGGAACGTTGCGGGATCATCCTCGCTGACACCAAGTTCGAGTTCGGCGAACTCGACGACGGCGAGATCATCCTGATCGACGAGGTGCTGACCCCGGATTCCAGCCGGTTCTGGCCGAAAGCCGACTACGTCCTCGGCAAGAATCCGCCCAGCCTCGACAAGCAGTTCGTCCGCGACTACCTCGAATCCCTCGACTGGGACAAGACGCCCCCGGCGCCCGCCCTGCCGCAGGACGTGGTCGAAAAGACCCGCGAGAAGTATCTCGGCGCGCTCAGAGCGCTTAGCGGTCGTTCTTTATAAACACATTATCGCTGTTTCCGGAGCCGGCGTCCCCGATTGACCCCGGCTCCGTTTTATCTCAAGTCAGTTCGTTCGTCAGTTCGTTTTCTCCGCTCCGGCGGAGGGAAGGGAGTTCATCATGGCACAGGAATCGTGCAGCAGTTCAGTCGGGGTCGTCAAGCCATCCGACTATCTTTTCGAGGAAGAACTCCCCCTCGACTGCGGTCGCAGCCTGAAAGGCGTCGTGATCCGCTACGAGACCTACGGCAAGCTTTCCCCGAATGCGGACAACGCCGTCCTGGTGGAACACGCCCTTTCCGGCGACGCGCATCTGGCGGGCGTCTACTCCCCCGAGGACAAAAAGCCCGGCTGGTGGGACGACATGGTCGGACCCGGCAAGCCGTTCGACACCAACAAGCTTTTTATCGTCTGCTCCAACATCATCGGCGGGTGTTCCGGCTCGACCGGCCCCCGCAGCATCGACCCGGATACCGGTCGCCGCTACGACATGGATTTCCCGATCATCACGATCGCGGACATGGTGCGGGCGCAGGAACGCCTGATGCATCATCTCGGAATCAAAAAGTGGTTCTGCGTGGCAGGCGGCTCCATGGGCGGCATGCTGGCGCTCCAGTGGGGCGTCTCCTACCCGGAGGCGGTGAACGGTACGATCGCCATCGCCACCACGGCGCGCGTGTCCTCCCAGGGCATCTCGTTCAACTGGGTCAGCCGCGAGGCCATCATGAACGACCAGCACTGGCTGGACGGCAACTACGAGGAGCAGCCGCAGCGCGGACTGGCGACGGCGCGCATGCTCGCGCACATCACCTACTTGAGCGACGAGTCCATGAACCGCAAGTTCGGGCGCGCGCTTCAGGAATCGCCCGCGTCCGACTACGAATTCGCATTCTCGAAGGACTTCCGCATCGAAAGCTACCTGGCGCACCAGGGTTCGAAATTCGTGGAGCGCTTCGACGCCAATTCCTATCTGTATATCACGCGGGCGATCGACTATTTCGACCTCTCCGACTGCGCCGACGGCAACCTCGCCGGCGCGCTGAAGCCGGTCACAGGGCCATTCCTCATCGTGTCCTTCTCCAGCGACTGGCTTTTCCCCGCCTACCAGTCCAAGGAGCTCGTCCGCGCTCTGCTCGACAACGGCAACGACGTGACCTACTGCAACATCCAGTCGTCGTACGGGCACGACGCCTTCCTGCTGGAGACCGAGGCGCTCGGCTCGCTGATCTCCAGCTACCTGACCAATCTGCCGTGGGAGCCGCCGGAATGAACGTGAAATTCAACAACAACGAAATCCAGCTCCAGCGTTCCGACCTGGCCGCGATCCGCGACATGATCCCGGAAAAAGCGCACATCCTGGACCTCGGCTGCGGGTCCGGGCGGCTCCTGTATGCCCTGAAGACGCTCAAGCACGCGAAAGTGATGGGCGTGGAGAACGACCAGCAGAAGATCCTGGAATGCGCCGCGCGCGGCATCCCCGTCATCCACGCCAGCCTCGACGTCGCCCTGACCGATTTCCGCGACGGCTCCTACGACTACGTGATCCTCAGCCGCACGATCCAGTCCGTGCAGCGTCCGGACATCATCCTGAACGAAATGCTCCGCATCGGCAAGCGCGGCATCGTGTCCTACATGAACTTCGGCCACATCAACGCCCGCATCCAAATGCTCTTCGGCCACATGCCGGTGAACCGCAACCTGCCGCTGCCGTGGTACAACACCCCGACCATCCGCCCGGGCACGGCATCGGATTTCAAGGACCTCTGCAAGACGCTCGACATCAAGATCTGCCGCGAGATCCCGCTGACCAACGAGGGCGACTATCTGCGCCGGCTCGCCGTCCTCTGGCCCAACCTCTTCGCATCCAACAGCATTTTCGTCATATCCAAGTGAGGACGCTTTTTTCATGAATCCCGCACCCGTCATCTACTGCGTTACGGTCGAAGACACCTCGGACAACCCGGAAGGCGCCGCCGAACTCTTCAACGCGCTCGAACTCGATTTCAGCTCCTGGCGTGACGAGGAGACCAAACACGTCCGCCATACCGTGTACTGCGCCGACGAGGCCGGGGCCGCCGCATTCTGCGAACGCCTGAAGACCGATCTCATCCCCATGTGGCGCGAGTTCGGCGTGGTGCTGGAGGATCCCCGCACCGCCGAGATCAAGAAGGAAGACTGGGCGGAATCCTGGAAGATCCACTTCAAGACCATGGTCATCTCCCCGCGCATCGTGGTGCGTCCCTCGTGGGAACAGTACACGCCGGAACCCGGCCAGCACGTGATCGTGCTCGACCCCGGCATGAGCTTCGGCACCGGCCAGCACGCCACCACGAAATCCTGCATCGCCGCCATCGACCGGTTCGCGGCGGAGTTCCCGGCGGGGCAGACGCCGTCCTTCTTGGACGCGGGCTGCGGGTCCGGCATCCTCGCCATCGCAGCGCACGCGCTCGGCTGCGCCCCGATCGACGCGTTCGACATCGACCCGGACGTGATCCCCATCGCGCGCGAAAACGCGCAGATCAACGGCGTGCCGGATCCTGAGCTCACGCTGTCCGTCTCCTCCCTGCTCGACTTCAAGCCAGGCAGGACCTACGACATCGTGGCGGCGAACATCCTCTCCTCCGCGCTCATCGAAGGACGCGAACACCTCGTTTCTCTGGTCCGGCCCGGCGGCATCCTGATCCTCGCCGGCATCCTCACCACGGAATACCCCGCAGTCCGCGACGCCTTCGCCGCCCTCGGCTGCGTCGAACTCGGCAACTCCACCGAACGCGAATGGACCGGCGGCAGTTTCCGCACGCCCGCGTCCTGATCTCCGCACCATGAACGGGACCATCGCAGAGGACGGGCGGACGGTACCGGAACGGGGCGAAATGGATCCCGTGCCCGGCGAAGCGTCCGTATCCGCGCCCGGCGAAGCGTCCAAGTCCATGCCGACTTCCGCACGGCGGCGGCTCTCCCTGATCCTGTTTTTCACCTCGCTGCTTTTCTGCGCGTGGTTCTTCCACGTCGGGCACGTGAACCAGATCGCGCGCTACGACGCGGTGTCCGCCTTCTTCGAGAACACCGGCGACGACGCGCACACGTTCCGCATCGACCGCTATCTGTACACCGAGGGGAAGCAGATGAACACCCCCGACTGGTCGGAGTTCGGCGGGCATTACTACTCGAACAAATCCCCCGGCACCACCTGGTTCGGCGTGGCGCTGCTCGCGCCCGTCTATCCGCTCGAACGCCGCATCTGCCCGGACGGCAACGGCATATCCCCGCGCGCGGAGATATTCAACGCGTGGTACCTGAACTTCATGATGGGCGTGCTGCCGACGGCGTTCTCCGTACTGGCGCTGGCGGGGATCCTGCTGAAACTCGGCGCAAGCGAGGCACGGGCGTATCCCGGCGCGCTGCTGATCGTGCTCGGCACGTCCGTGTTTCCGTTCGCGACCACGCTGATGGCGCATTCGACCGTGGCGGCGTGCCTGGTGTTCAGCCTGTGGTCGTATCTGCGCGGCGGACGTTTCTCGCTCGCGGCGAGCGGGGCATGGTTCGGCGCGGCGGTCCTGTTCGACTATTCCGCGGGGATCCTTCTGCCGCTGGTTCTGGTCTTCATCGCCTGCCGCGAGAAATGGCGCATCTGGCAGTTCATCGCGGGCGGGATCCCGTTCGCCGTGCTGTACTGCGTCTACAATGCCATGTGCTTCGGCGGGCCGTTCTCGTTCGCCGCACAGTACATCAATCCGGTCTTCCGCACCGAAGGCGACGCCGCGGGCGGCCTGCTGGCGCTGCCGAATGCGTGGCTGATCCTGGAACTCCTGTTCGGCGCACGGCGCGGCGTGCTGATCGCGTCGCCGTTCCTGTTCTTTGCCGTGCCGGGATTCCTTTCCCTCTGGAAACAAGGCGGTCTCCGGCGTGGGGTGGCGCTGCTGGCCACTCTGTCGTTCGCGGCGCTCCTGCTGATGAACGCGTCGTTCAACGGCTGGCATTCCGGCGCAAGCTTCACGGCCCGGTACATGGTCCCGGTGATCCCGCTCGTCGGGATCCTGGCGGTCATGGCGCCGCGGAAAACGGGGTGGCGACGCGGTCTCATCGTCCTGCTCGCCGCTGTCTCCGTGCTGAATATGTTCGCCGTGGCGGCGCACACCGTGACCCCGCCCGAACACGATCCCTCGCCGATCTATGTGACCTCGTACCGGCATCTGTTCGACAACGCGCCGCCGCCGGTCCTGATGGCGCAGATGGGGCTCCAGGCGCTGCGCCCGGACGCCGCGGCACTGCGCGACGCCGCGCGGTTTACGCTCGGAAGCCTGATCGGGCTGTCCTACGGCGTGTCGCGGATGGTGATCTTCCTCGCCGGACTGCTGGCATGGGCCTGGCTGTTAACGATTCAGTTCAATTTCGCTTCGGCACGGTGGAAAGACATCCATTCACTCCTTCTGAAACGTCAGGTTGGCCTGTGGGGCATTCTGGCGTGCTGTGCGGCAGCCGTCGCGCTGCTTCTCCCGGGCGACATCCCGTTCACGTACGGCGGCGAACTCCAGGTCCACACAGCGGCGCTTGACGCGGTCGAGGCGCACACGTTTACGAATCCGTTCGCAAAATGGGGCTTTGCGGCGCTGTTCTACCAGATGCTGTACCTCTTCTCGAAAGACATCATCCTGATCGCGTTTTGTAAGACCGCGCTGTCGCTGGCTGCGTGTTTCCTGCTTCTGAACGCCGCTGCGAAACGCGCCAAACTCTCCGCGCCGCTTCTCTTCACTTTTACCGTGCTGTCGCCGTATCTTCTGCTCGCGCACAGATCCCTGCGCGGAGATGCCCTGCTGCTGCCGGCGGGCGCGTTCGTGCTGTATGCGCTGGTCCGCCTCGCGGAAAAGGACGGCGGCTCCCTCCTGAAACGCGTCGGTCTCCTGCTCGTTTCGCTCCTGATCTGGGGTGTATTGTGGCTGCGGACGCCTGCGGGCCGCATCCCGGTGCGCGGACCGTTCGCCGTGCTTCAGACCACGTTCGGCGGGTTCGCCGACGTGTTTTATCCCGGTCTGGGCGGCATTGACCGCGAGGCCGGCACGTTCCTGGCACTCATGACCGTGGTTTCGGTCGTGCTCATGGGTGCATTGCTCCTGACTGGGGCTGTGCTTGTCATCATGCGGCGCGACCGTGCCGGGATCGTTTGCTCCGCGCTGGTCCTGCTCGCCACTCTGTCGTTCCTCGTGCTGAAACAGCCGTACCATCCGTTCCATTACCTGTATGCGGCGCCGTTTGCCGCGTACCTGGAGACGACGGGCGCGATGTGGTTTCTGGCGGGGCGACCCGCGCGCGCCGCGAAGGTCGTGCTCGGCGTGTACTTCGCGCTGTGCCTCTGCGGTTGGCTGGTGTTCCTCGGCGCGATCCACCGCGACGCCGGAAATCGCGCGGAAACATTCGGCGTGACGCTGACCGAACAGCAGGCGGGTGCGGTGAAGATCAATTCCGAGCTCCGTCATTACGCGCCCGCCTCGATTGCGATCACTGCCCGAAACGATGCTGAACGCCGCACTTTCCGCTCCGTCGGCTGGCTGGCCGCGCTCGACCGCATCCGCGATCCGTACGTTCAGATGCCGAACGCCGCCCCCTCGCCGGGGTTCTTCATCGGCTACCGCGACGGTACGCGCGCGCCGACCGGGTACCTGCGGATCATGTCCCGGTTCAAGGACGACAACGGGCTGCTGGAACGCATGCCGAAAGTCCCTGACGACGCGACGCCCGCCGACTGACCTGCCGCCGGCTTATTTGTTTCGCGAAAAAAGTACGTTCTTTTTTTTGAAAACGCTTGAAAATTAGGCGGCGGGATGTAAATTAAGAGAAACGCGGACGCGCGACCGTCCGCACCTGTATTCTAGTTCAACTATTTCTGTTTTTGGAGGCAGTCTTATGCATTTGGGACCCATGGAAATCGCGCTGATCCTCATCGTCATTCTTCTGATTTTCGGCGCCAAGAGGATTCCGGAGATCGCGCGGTCCCTCGGACGTGCCTCGCAGGAATACAAGAAGGCCAAGGAAGACTTCCTCGCCGAGGTGAACAAGCCCGCCGAAGATGCGAAGGCCGTCGAATCCGACAAGCCGGCCGCGGCGGTGAATGCCGCGAAGGAAGACAAGGGCTCCGACGGTCCCGCGAAGTCCTGACCCCCCGGACGCATCCCCATTCACGCGGGAAGGAAGCCGGACCGATGGCCGAACCCGAAGCTCAGAACGGTGTGCTGGAGCATCTCGACGCCCTGCGCTCGACGCTCCTGAAGATCATCGCGACATATGCCGTGCTGTGTGTGCCCGGCTGGTTCCTCGCCTCGCCGCTCCTGGACTATCTGCTGACCCACGCAGTCCCCGGCGGCTTCAAGATCCACTATTTCACGCTGCTGGAACCGTTCTTTGTGATGCTCAAGCTCACGCTGACGCTGGCCGCGGGGATGTCCCTGCCGTTCACGCTGTTCTACATCTGGCAGTTCGTCGTGCCGGCCTTGCTCGACGACGAAAAGAAGTTCATCCGCCCGCTCGTGCTGGCGTCGTATCTGCTCTCCTGCGCGGGCGCGGCGGCGGCGTATTTCCTGCTGATGCCGTGCGTGATCGCCTTCTCGCAGTCGTTCTCCGGGCCGAACATGGATGCCGTGATCGGGGTGGACAGCTTCATTTCGATGCTGCTCATTTTAGTCGTCGCGGGCGCGCTGGTCTTCCAGTTTCCGGTCATCCTCTTTACGCTCCTTACGCTCGGCGTCATCAGCATCGAATCCATGCGGAAGAAGCGCCCCGTCGTGATCATCGGCCTGCTGGTCATCGCCGGATTCCTGACCCCGCCCGACATTGTGAGCCAGATCGCGCTCGCGCTTCCCTGCTGGCTCTTCTATGAACTCAGCATCCTGATCTTCTCGCACTACAAACGCAAAGAACGCCCCGAAGCAGACAATGAGGTGCGCCCATGAAGCAGAAACACCTGAAAACCATCCGCATCGCCGTCGCGGCCGTCATGTTCGTGCTGTTTTTCGGTGTGGGGATCGGCATCACCCGGCTGAACGCCGTCCTCGTGACGCAGTTCGGGCCGGGACTGATGAGCCTGACGTCCGTCTTCTTCGTCGATACGCTCGCCGCCGTCGTCCTGATCGCGGTCGTCACGCTCCTTTTCGGGCGGATTTACTGCTCGGTCCTGTGCCCGCTCGGCATCCTTCAGGACGGCATCGCGTTCCTGGCGCAAAGATTGAAAGGGAAAGCGCACCGCCGCTACCGTTTCCTCGACACGCGCCCGGTGAAACACGGCGTGTTCCTGTTCGTGCTGATCCTGGGCGCGGCGGGCGTGATGCTCCCGCTCATCGCCCTGCTGCCGTCGTCCAATTTCTTCACCATCGTCTCGAACGTGTTTCTGAAGTTTTTCAATTTGATCCTGGAGCTTCTGGCGCAGGGGGCGCAGGGCGTGGCGGAGAATGCTTTTCTGGCGCATTTCAAGGTGGCCCATGGACCCGGCGCTCCGGGCTGGTACGAGTCCGTGAATCCGCCCGCCGCCGCGTTCGGCTTCTCGCTCGGCGTGTTTCTCGTCGTGGCGGCGCTTGCGGCGTGGCGCGGCAGGATCTACTGCAATACGCTGTGCCCGGTCGGCGCGGTGCTGTCCCTGATCGGACGGAAACCTCTGTACCGGATCGCGCTGTCGCAGGATATGTGCGTGTGCTGCGGCATGTGCGAGGCGGCGTGCAAGGGCGGTGCGATCAATTCGAAAAAGAAGAGCGTGCTCGCCGAAAACTGCGTGATGTGCTTCAACTGCATCCCGGCGTGCAAACGCGGCGGCGTGAAGCTGGAGAAACGCCCGAAGATGGCATCATTCAGTCTCTCGCGGCGGCATTTCATCGGCGCCGCGGGCGGAGTCGTCGCCGGCGCGGGCGTAGCTGTGATCGCCCGCAAGATCGAAAGCGCTCTCCCGCCCAAACCTTCGTGTGAACCCGCCATGCCGCCGGGCGCGGGAAATGCCGAACGTTTCCACTCGAAATGCGTGGGCTGCGGCATCTGCATCCGCGAATGCGAGGGAAAGGTGCTGGTCCCCGCCGTCGGACAGTACGGCCTGGCGGGATTCATGCAGCCCGTGGTGGATTATTCGCGCGGGTCGTGCGTCTATACCTGCAACCGCTGTTCGAACGTCTGTCCGCCGAATGCGCTTCTGCCGCTCTCGCTTGCGGAGAAACAGCGCACGCGCATCGGTATCGCGTCCGTGAATGCCGATACCTGTGTCGGCTGCGGCATCTGCGCCTCGAAATGCCCGGCAAAGGCGATTGAAATCGTGTCCGAATTGGATGGCCGGAAAGCTGTCGTGGGCTCGGATAACTGCATCGGCTGCGGCGTGTGCCAGAACGTCTGCCCGCTGCCGGACGGCCCGGCGATCACCGTTTCGGGCGTCTCCGAACAAATCCTTGTGAAAAATGCCGAAGCCCGGAACGAGCTCAAACTGAACGAGTCCGAGGATAAGCAACCACCGCAGGAGGACAAGCCGTCCGCGCCCGCGAAGAAAGTCGCGGTCGTGAACACGGCGGAATGCTTCAGCTGCGGCCTGTGCGCCGAGGAATGCCCCCTCTCCGCGATCGCCATGGTCGACGGTCTCCCGAGCGTGAACGCGGACGTGTGCGTGGGTTGCGGTATCTGCGCCTCTAATTGCCCCGCGGGAGCCATTTCCGTGTAGGGCTGACCTTTCAGCGTTCCCTCTTTTTCCTTGCGCTTGGGCGAAGCCAAGCGCTCCTTCAGTGGAGGATTTGTCCTCCTTGACAGTAGTTCCCCAGCACGTCGCGCCATGCCGCGAGCTTCTGTTCGTACGTGTAGCGGGCGGCGGCGGGACTGGTGGACGGCAGGCGCACCGCCGGGACGGGGAGGTGCGGGAAGAAACGGTGCAGGCAGTTGAACGACGCGGAGCCGTTGCAGCAGATCAGCTCGACCTTCGGGCAGCGTTTCAATAATCCGGGGATGTCGTTCGGTTCCGGCGACCGGATCGCGGTATCAAGGCTCCCCTCGCGTTCGCACTCGCACAGCACGTCCCACAGCGCCACCCCCGCCTCGCGCAACCTCGCGAGGCGCACCTCGTAGGGCGCATCAAACGGAAAATGAAACAGTGTCCCTGTAATGCGCCAGAAGACGTTGTGCGGGAATGCGTAGTATTGCTGCCGGCGGAGCGATTCGCCGCCGGGCATGGAGCCGAGGATCAGGACGCGCGCATCGGGCGATTCGCTCGGCGGGAAAGAACGGCAGAGGTCGGTCACGGGGGAAAGGGGGCTGTTGTTTTTTGCTCAGATTTCAGCCGTCAGCGTCTGCGTCCGAAGATGCGGAGCAGATAGAGGAAGATGTTGATGAAATCGAGGTAGAGTTTCAGCGCGAAGATGATCGCGATCTTGCGCATGTCGTCGGTCTGCGCTTCCTCGCCCGCCTGTTCGCCGATCATGCGGACTTTCTGCGTGTCCCAGGCGGTGAGTCCGACGAAGACCGCGATGCCGATGTAACTGATGATGTAGTTGAGCACCTCGCTGTGCAGGAAGAAGTTCACGAGCGAGGCGATGATGATGCCGAGCAGCCCCATGAAGCAGTAGGAGCCGATCGTGTCGAGCTTCATGCCGGTCAGGTAGCCGAACGTGCTGGTGGCGGCGAACATGAGTGCGCAGGATCCGAACGCCAGGAAGATGGTGGCCTGCGTGTTGGTCAGGAAAATCACGCTGAACGTAAGGCCGTTCAGGGCGGAGTAGGCGATGAAGAGCGCGCCCGCGACGGGAGCCGAGATCTTCCGGATCGCCGCCGAGAGGACGATGACGAGGATCAGCTCGATGATGGCGCACGGGAAGAGCAGCCCGGCGACCGCGTGCAATGCGGATTCGCTCGTGACGGCGTATTTCGCGACGGCCCAGGCGATGATCGTGGTGATCATCAGGCCGCAGAACATCCAGTTGTAGACGCGGTTGACGAAAACACGCGCGCCGGCCTCCTGATCCATCGGCAGGGCGTCGTCGCGTTCGATGGTGCGGTAGTCACCGTAAGTCGTTTTTTGGTATTCGTTTCTTTCGCTCTGATTCATGGCCGCAAATCCTTTTCGTTTGATGGTATCGAGATGGTATCGTTAGACAGACTGTGTCCGCGTTTTGTTCCGCGGGAGGCAATTCCTCCACTGCGGCAGTGCCGGGCTTGCGCTCCGGCACGGATAACAGGGGGACTCACATGATCTTGAAGCGCGGGAGGTCCTGAATGTCGATCAGGCCGACAACTTTGCGGGCTTCGTCGACCACGATGATGTCGTCGATGTGGCGGCGTTCGAGGATGCGGAGGGCTTCGATGGCGAGGGCGTCCTGCCGCACACATTCCGGATGCGGGGTCATGACTTCGCGGACCTTGCGTGTGAGGATGGACAGGTCGTTGTCAATGCGGCGACGGAAATCGCCGTCGGTGAAGATGCCGAGCAGCGTGCCGTCAGCGTCCGCCACGATCGCGCAGCCGCAGCGGGCCGACGTCATGTGCAGGAGCGCGGATTTCACGTCGTCGTCCGGAGAGACGATCGCGACATGTTCGCCGGTGCGCATCAGGTCGCCGATGCGGAGCGTCACGGCGCGTCCGATGGCGCCGCCGGGGTGCCGCATGCCGTAGTCTTCCTTCGTGAAATTGCGTGCCTCCAGCAGGACCATGGCGAGGGCGTCGCCGATCGTCAGCTGCGTGGTGGACGTGGTGGTCGGGGCCAGATTGAACGGACAGGCTTCGCGTTCCACATGGGCGATGACCACGATATCGGAGAGCTGGGCGAGCGAGGAATCCGGCATACCCGTGATGCACGCCACGGGGACGCCGAGGCGTTTGGCGGGCATGATGATCCGCGTGAGTTCGTTCGTTTCGCCGCTGTAGCTCAGCGCGAGCATCAGGTCGCCTTCCTGGAGCATGCCCAGGTCGCCATGCATGGCCTCCACCGGGTGCATGAAGATGGCCGGCGAGCCTGTGCTGGAGAGCGTGGCAGCGATCTTCTGTCCCACATGTCCGCTCTTGCCGATTCCGGTCACCACGATCTTGCCGTTGCGGTCCAGCGTGTGCATGCATGCGGAAACGAGCTTGACGAATCCGTCGCCGAGCTGGTCGCGCACTGCGGCGAGTCCTTCGATCTCAATCTCGAACACCTGCCGCGCTTTTTCGATCACGGCATCCGCGTTCATTTCCATAGGCGTTTCCCCTGTTTTGTGTTTCAATCATCCTTTCAATATACATGAGAAAGAGAAAAAACGCAAGCATTTTTCTTTTTTTTCACGAAGTTTTTTCCGTCGGAAATTACATCGGCCTGTGAGAATCCGATCCGGGGCGCCGCTTTGTCCGATATGCGGATTTCACGAACTCAGGAGAGGATGATCTGCTGTTGTATTTAAGGTCGTCGCGTCGCTGGAGATGCCGGGCTGGGAAGAGCCCTTTTTCCGGACTGGCCGTTTCAAGCGTGTCTTCAGCCGAACCTATGTTTATGCAGGCGGGGGGAAACTGAACTGCCGGGCTGGGAAGAGGCATTTTTCCGGACTGGCCGTTTCAGGCGTGTCTTCGGGGAAACTGAACTGCCGGGACGAGCCGCGGATCACACATCAGCCCAGGTGGTATTCCGCATCAGGCGAGACAGGGATTTCGCCTCGTTGTTTCGTTTGCCGATACGAAAGGATACGTTATCGCACGAGACGAGGATTTCGCCTCGTTGTTTCGTTTGCCGATACGAAAGGATACGGAATGTCGTCAAGCTCGCATCGAACAGAGCGGTTTTGATGTCCCTCCTGTGTGCCGCACGGTTTTTCCGCGGAAACGAAGCGCAATACACTTGACTTTTCGTAAAAAGGTGCTATATTGATATATTGCCGTCATAAGATGGCATCGTCGGGATGTAGCGCAGCCTGGTTAGCGCGTTTGACTGGGGGTCAAAAGGTCGTGAGTTCAACTCTCATCATCCCGACCATTTTTTTACCTTCATTCGAGGCGGGAAAGAGTTGTTTTAAAAGGAAGTGACAAAACCTGATTTTTCCTGCTTTCGTGACACAAATCCCCTAAAAATCCCCTAAAACTTCTGAGCTCAACCTTCTGCTCGCCATAATACAGTTTCGCGTAGATCCAATAGGGGGTTCACGTGTATGAATATGGTGTTTTAAACAACTTTTGGGGGATTTTAGGGGATTTCGCCTCAAAAAGTGCTTTCTCTCAGTCGAAACTGTACCGTTTCGTCTTGAGGGATACCTTGAGGGATATCTTGACGGACATCTTGGGGCTGGTAACGTAATTCCGCCTCTCTCTGAGCATACCAATCAGCCATCGCGTATAAAAAATACAGAAAAACAGTTCAGCGGAAAAAGACTAGCGGAGCTAAGGTTTGTTTTATATTATAACATGTACTTGAATTTATACTTAAAGTATAAAAATGATTGGTCTCCTAACTGTAAAAAAGAGGAGAAGGTACAATTCCCGTCTCCTCGGCAGGGCTTAAAGCCCCTTCACCTGATCGTTCAGATCGTTGTACCTCCCGGACATGGCTTTGATCACGGCAACGTCATGCTCAATCAAACTCAACGTTCCCTTTTCCTCGCGAAGGCGACTTGTCAGCACCTCATCCAGTTTCGCAACGAAATCGGTACGGAGTGTATCAAAGGCGGTCTTGTTCATCCAGACGGTTGCGGCTTCCCGGATCTTCTCGCTGATGGCCTCAATCATTTCCGCGAAGGGGCCGCTCTCGGTGGCGGCAACGAAATAGTCACCGAACACCTGTTGCGCTTCGACGGTGTCGCGCTTCCGGAACTCCCAGACCAGATTTTTCCAGCAGTCGAGCTTTTTCACCGAGACCGTTGCCTTTCCCGCCACTTCATCGACGTTGACGAAGAAGCTGTCCTGCAAACCGGGCAGCTGCAGCCGTCCGACTACCGACCGGATCATGGCTTCGGCCTCTTCCACGGGAAAACACGGCTCGAACTTGATACCGTCATCCTTCAGCATCCGCAGCGCGAATTCCTGAAAAGCCTCGTGGATGTACTTGCAGATGTTGTTCCTCCGCTCGCCGTTCCTGCGAAGTGCGAGCACGAAATCATCCGTAGTGATCGCTCGGATGTCGTCCTTCATCTGCCTTACGAGGTCATCGCGCTGCAAGGTGATGAGCTTCTGGAGCTTCGCAGCCGAAAAAACAGCCCCGTTAAACTCGAAATCGTGACAGTAGTGAAGCGCGCGCAGATATTTCGCTGGATTGAAGTGCCCGTTCGACACCATCCTGATTTCATCGACTGCCGGACTGCTGCCATCGCGGGGAGTCGTCAGCATGTAGTCCCGGAACTGCGACTTGAAGCGGACGAGTGCATCCATGCGGTCTTTTGTCTCCCAGATCCGATCATTTAGCTTCCTGGCGATCTCGGTAAGACCGTCCTGCATGACCTGTGCTTCCCGTTTCACGGCGTCGATGCAGTTCTGGCGGCGGATAGGGCCGATATTGCGGATCAGGTCGTCCTTGATGTTGGCCACCACGGATGCGAACTGCGAATCGTGCAGTAGCTCCTTCTTCAGCTTGCCGCCGAGCGTATCATCGAAGACGGCGCTGTCGGCTTTGCCGAGGTTGGCGTTGACCTGTTTGAACGCGCGGCAGACCGTATTGAACATCCGCGCTGCCTGCATACGCTGTTTGTTGTTTTCCTCGGTGATCCGTTCTAGCGGGAGCCACGGTTTCGCGCACATTTCGTTCTGAACGAGCCATACGGGCGTGTTCGGACTCTTCGCGTGGATATCGTGGAGGATGGCTGCGGCGTTCTTGTTCAGCGGGGCGACGCTGCTCTGGAGAAAAAGCAGCAGATCGCTGTTCTCGATAATCCATGAATAACGCTCGGACGATTCCTTCGTCCAGTTCGAGATGCCGGAATCCAGACCGGGCGTATCCAGCAGAACGATCTCCGAGGACAACGGCGAATCCTTATTGGGCGGCACCTTCACCACGACCATGACCGGCTCGCACGGGAGCATGTTGTTATCGGCCTCCAGCACTGCCTTACAAAGCGCGTTCTCCAGATTCGCCGGAGTCAGCGGGTACGCGTGGCAGCTCGCGCCCTTGACTTCTTCCGGCTTCTTGACCTTGCGCAAGCAGAGGAAGACCTCGTTTAGGCTCGCCTTCGTCAGCTTCTGCTCCTGCGTGTTCGGCAGCCAGACTTCGATCGTTCCGTGAGGAGCCGTCGAGCTGGTTATTAAGACCGGGCGAAGCGTAGTATCAAAACCGAACCCCGTGGGCGAGGCGTCTTTGCTTCGCGCGAGCAGATTGATGAGGGTGGACTTCCCCGATTTCAGCATACCGATGCAGGCGACTACGAAATGTTCGGAGCCGAAGGCGTTGAGAGCATTCAGAAGGCAGGCTGTCCATTCGGCGATGTTCGCGGTGTCCTCGTTCTGGAGCGTCTGGAATGCGGCGGGGGTACTGATGCTGCGCTTGATGGTGTCGATTTGTTTTCGTTCGCTTTCGTTCAGGATGTTCATTTTTTTTCTCCGTTCGGTTGTAAAAAACGCCGGCAGGAAGACTTGCACTTCTTCAACTGCCGGGATGCCGGGATTGCTGACACGACTGCATCAAGGTCATGTCCGGTGGTGGACAGGCTGGACGGGCTGCTGATATAGCCCTATGGGAAACCAAGCGCACTCGAATCTTTACAGTTCTTCCTGTTTGGTTTTCATTGCGCGCGCATGTGTGTAGGAAACATGGGGCAAGTAGACACATGTTTGGTTTCCTATAGACCGGATTATCACGCCCGTCCAGGGTGTCCAGAGTGACGTTGTACCCGTCCTCAGGGGGGGGTGCATGCCGGATTGTTCGCTTCACCGTCAGGCGAAGATCGCGGCTTGTCGACCATCCAGACCGAAGGCCCGGTTCAGGGCGAGATAGCTGTGGTCAACGCGCTGCGGCGAATACTTTTTGACGGTTTCCGTGAACGCATTGAGAAGGCTCCATCGTGTCGGTTCCCTGAACTCGACGTGCGAAGGAGACTTGAATTCGTGAAACACGGGCAGGATGTCGCAGGAGTTGATGACACCAAGCTCGGCAGCACGCACGATGCAGCTCCGAGCTTCATCGTCGTCCTTCAGGTAGGCGTCCTTCAGCTCTTCGCTGACCGTTTCGACCATCAGGAAGTCGTCCTCCAACGAAGCAACGGCCCGGTCGATCAGTTCGGCCAGGACAATGCCGCTGGTGTGACGACGCTTCACGACCGTGGTCCCGCCGAACGCCATGTTCGTGCAAACGCACACGACGATCCCTGCGGACAGCCCAACGGCAAAAGATTTGTCGTGGCTGTTGCGGATGCCGATGCAACGATGCCATTCAGGAGAAGACGAGCTGGAAATCTCCATCACACCAAACATCTTCTGTCCTTCGCGAGCAAGGCCGAACTTTTCGCCTTCGATCTTCCAGTTGTGCGCCCTGACGACCTCGGTTACAGCTTCGATGACATCAATGTGCGGTACAGGCTTCCATGAGGCGGTTGAGCAGGGCGTACCAGTCATAGCGACCTCGGCTCTGCTCACGAACTTTCCTTCCTGCATAATCAGTCCCATGCTTCAGCCCGCCTTCCTGTGTGCCGCCTTGCAGTGGCTACCGTAGGCACACTCGGCGCAGTTCATACAGGATTCGACCGGAATAAAAACGCCATTGCTGATTGCCTTTTCGATCTGTCCTGCGAGGTAAACGAAGCGATCGAAGTCGTCGTGTGACCTGAGCGTGTAGACCTGGTGGTGAGCGGGAGTTTTTGCTTTGGTGAAGACGTCGAACCGGAACAAAGGATTTGTGCCGTGCTTTTGCTGATAAGCGTAACAGAACGTCGTCGCCTGAAGATCCCGGTCTGCTTTGCCGTCCGGCCATTTCGCCGAGGCCGTTTTCCAGTCGCAGATCGTTTCGTCCCCGCCATCCGTAACAACGAGGTCGAACTCGCCGATGAGCGGTTTCGACAGACCGGGGACTTCCACGGAGAATGCTTCCGCAACCGATTTTACGGTGAAATCGTCCGGCCATTCGGCCAGGGCGACGTCCAGCATGTCGCAGCCGCGACTTTCCCAGAACCAGTAGTCCTCGTCCGGTTTGTACGAGATGTTCTCGCTGACCTCGGTTTCGCCTCGGAAGTACACGGCGAAGTCTGCCTTGGCGTCCTCGACGGTGTAGTCCATGCCCTTCATGGCGCGTTCGCTGAGGACGGCGTGAAACGCGCGACCGAAGGGGATGCTCACGGAGGTACGCTCCACCTCGGCGTGTTCGATGTACCGGAAGTAGTAGCGCATCGGGCACTTCAGGTAGGTGTTGAAGGCCGAGTACGACCAGTGCGGCGTCTCGCGGACAGTATCAATGGTACGCTCCATGGTCAGGCCGCCTTTCCGTTGAGCTGGTCGATAGCACGACTGCATTGCGTCCGGCTGAGGTCTTCGAGCGCGGACACGTTGAACCGGGATTTCAGCTGTTCGATGGAGTAGCCACTCTGCCGGGCGAGGTCGAGCAGAAATTTGATCTGTTTTGGGGATGCGGGAGCATCGGTCGTGGGTTTCTTGCCGTAGGTGGGCTTGTTCTGCTGCGGTGCGGACTGGATGGGGAGCTGTTGCATATCGGTCATCTGCCCGGCGTTGTTTTCACCGTGCAGCTCGGCTTCCACGCTGTCGCGGACCATCGCGAACGTTGCATGGATGCGGGCGTTCAGCTGTTCAGGCGTGAGACCGTCCGGGAGTTCAACTTCGACGGACGCATGATAGGACTGGCTGCTGTATTCGGTGTCAGCCGGGACCTTTTTCGAGTAACTTGCGTTCAATTTGAGCATGATGTTTTCCTTTCAAAACAATTTGCCCCCGACAGAACGAGCTGTCGAGGGCATTGGTTTTAGATTTTTTTAGAGGTAGTCAGCGTTTTGCTGCCAGGTCATTGATGATCCTGTTGGCCTTTTCCTTGTCGAGCTCTCCCATGCGGGAAATCCCGTACAGCCTGTAGAAGTCGGATTCCTTGATATGTCGACGGAAAAGAAGCCACATCAACGTTCTGACCTGCTTGTCCGTAATCCGGTCGGAAGAGGACGGGATCGAGGAGCCCTTTTGCATGGGCTTTGCATCCTCTCCGCCTGTCCCGTTCACATCTTTGAATACGGCATTGGCCTTGTCAAGGATGGAGCTGATTTCCCGCAGCCTCGATTCAGCATTTCCCTTTATTTCGCCGGAGATACGAATCGTGAGCTCGGTGTTGTTGCGCTGGATGACGGATGTTGCTTCAATTACAGCTGGCATAGTGTCGCCTTTCAGTTAAAAGTTGATCTTTACGGCCTGTTTCATGTCGGGCCACAATTAAAGTAGCACATACGGACAAACGCTGTTTGGGGTTTGAATCAGAAGCCGCTGGCCACCCGGATCTTTTCGATCGTCTTCTTCGTCTGGGCGTACTCGCGTTCCTTCTGCTTCTGGGCGATGGAGACCTCGCGGCTCCTGCGGCTCAGGGTCGTCGCTTCTTCCAGCATGTCCTTGAGCTTGGACTTGAACGTTTCGATGCTGACGGTCAGCTCGTCCATCGGGTTCAGCTTGGGTTCGGGTTTGTTGTTCTGGGTGAACGTCTGCACAGGGGCAGACACGGTGTGGGTGATCGTGTTGCTGTCGATCATGGTGGTTTCCTTTGTTGTTGTGGTATTGATGGTTGTGGTTTGTTCTGTGGTTTCGGACGCTGGCTCCTCCTGCTTCTGCTCGGACACAGCGGTCTGTGTCTTCATGGGACGGATGGGCATGGCGATATACTGCCCGGTGCCGTCAGTGCCGACAATCGGACCGTAGGCATCGTTCAGCTCAATTCGGGTGTGACCTTCAGCCAGCAGATGAGCAAGGAACTCTTTCCTAACGATGAAGCTCAGGTCGCCCCAGTTCTCGTCGAACTCGGCGAGAACGCTGAACAGCATCCCGTTCGAACTTTCGAGATGCAGATTGTCCGGGACTTCGGGCAGACGGCTCAGTTTGATGCCGTTATTGTTCTGCGGATCGTCGGGCACACCTCTCAGGTAGCGTTGAAGCCGTTCGGCTCTGTCCGGCAGGAAGCTGACGTAGTGCGTCTTCTCCGTTCGCTCGGGCACGACGAGATTCCAATTCGGATAGTTCTCCTTGTACGCCTTTGCACGCCAAGTCCAGTTACCGAGAGAAAGCGCGAAGTGCGTGTCTTCGTCCTTCTGCCAGGTCATGAGCTTGCCGGATTCACCGAATGCTTTCGTGGCAAGCAGAGCATGCGGGAACGGAATCGTGACGCTCCCCATGTCGAGAGGCAGCGGGATGTTCGCCAGTTCCTTGCCGTTGGTTGCCGTGAATCCGTCTCGGCTGAGGTTGATTCCGCCGAGGACCTTGCGGACGTCCTGTCCTTTGTCTGCCAGTGGTGCAAGCATCGACAGCGCAGATAATGTATCGGCAGGAAGTTCCGTGACATTGGCATCCTGATCCGGGATTGTTTCAGGCTCAGGAAAGCATCCATTCACGGGCGCGAGCTTGACGTCTTCAATGAAGACCTCGCCGTTTTCGACTGCCAGGTCCAGTGTCTTCTTTTTGCAGTTGCGAACGGCCAGACGGAACTGCTCGAATTCGACCAGAACAGCAGGGAAATCGTCTTCCAGATCGGTGCTCAATCTGAATTCGATCTCTTCGACGTCGTTACGGGTGCGGAAGAAGAGCGTGTTCGCCCGTCCTTCGATTTGGATCGCCTGATACGCCTTGACGATGGACCTTCGGGAGACCAGTTTCCCCAGAGCTGCGAGGGCTCCGGCCAGTTCGGTTTTGTTGAGTGTGATTTTCATTTTTGAAATCCTTTCGAGGGGTTGGTGGTTTTATGGAGAAATATCTTCCAAATCCAGCAATAAGTGAGGAGGAACAGGATCAGTACCGCCCAGCGAACCGGCCATGTCAGCACGGCCAGGGTGTCGGCGAAGACTTCGGGCTTCTCCTGCGCCACGGTCTTAATGCCTTCCTCCACGCCGTCGCTGACCTTGTATGCCGCGATGATCGTTCCTGCGGCAGCTCCACCAGCGGCCACGGTCTTCCACGGCACGACGATCTCCGTTTTGCGGGGCGTAGAGACGCGGCGATGCGGACGGTGGAGGTTTGGAGTGGTCGCGAACGCGACGACGCTCAGAACGCCCAGAAAGAGAGCTAAAAGCGATTTCATTTCAGCGCCTCCCTTCGGCATGCGGCCTGGCAGTCGCTGATGACCTGTTTCAACAGGGCGGTCAGCTCGGCGGTCAAATGTTTGCGGGCTTCGTAGAGGTCATAGCTACTCCATGCCGTTCCTCCTGCTGCAAGCACAACTGCGACGGCATCCCCGAATGGGAAGGGACCATCGGCAGCGGCACATGCAGCACCGCTTCCGAATGTCGTCGAGAGTCGGGCAACTATGCAGCCCAAGGTCGAACTCAACGCTGCAATCGTCTGTTTAAGGAAGGCGGCTTCGAGGGCAAGGCCGCCGAGGGCGTAGGCTTCGATCTCTGCGTAATCGGCGTTGACGGCCTTCAGGTTGTCCAGAAATCCGGCAGAGTTGAAGCCGCACCCGTAGACTTCCGCGCCCATGCGGCACGGCGTGATGATCGGCTGCTCCAAAACCGAGGCCAGATATTCCTGCGTTTCATGAGCTCCGGTGAGCTTGTCGCGGACCATAAGCCCGCAGAGCCTGCATGTTGCGTCGATCTCGGTCAACTTTTCCACGACGACGGGGATGTTTCGCCGGGCTTCATCGAAGTACGGCTGTGCTTTCGCGTCCAGATTGTCGATGTCGGCGACCAGAACAGGTACAGCTCGCAGCGAGCAGGAGCCAATGACGCCCAGAACAAGGGCGGCGAGCAGTCCGGCGAGGGCAAACGCCCCGCCGAACGTAAGATGAGGGTTTTTCATGTGTTTTTCCTCCGTTTGATGGTTACAGACAGGAGTTTTCCGGTCCATCGAATTATGCCGCAGGAATCAGCGATAATTCAGTGAAAAAGGGTAAAAAAGGCCATTTTTGATTTTTTTCCGCCTCCTTTCGATCATTTTTGACGGATAATTATGTAATCCACTCGTCATTTTCTGTTTGTTTTACCTCGTTTTGAGCGAAGGTATCCATTTCACACAGAAATATATAGAAAATAGTGGATAAGTGCTTGACTTTTTGCTGGAGGAGCAGTAAATTATTCTTTAGAACGGCTTTCCGATATCCTCGGGAGCCGATTCCGAGTTCATTACATTGGTTATTTCAGCAAAAGAATGTGTAAACCGGCCAAGCTTAAAAAGATTTTGCGACTGATTGAAAAACCAGCAAGGGACCATAGTGTCTTCGTGTCTTGCTGGGCGTTTTTTCATCGTTTCAGTCGCAGGTTCTTGGCCGGACCTACGCGTTCGCGTATGGGGATACGTCCGGCTTTTTTTTGTGTTCAGGCGTCGCCTCGTGCGTAGATTGTCACCCGTCCGAGGCCACAGTGTTCCTGCTCAGCTCTTCATCCAGCACATGTTTCATTTTTGCCGGAAAACCTTTAGTCCGGCAGTTGCCTCGTGCCTTTGAACCTTTTTCCCGGAATGGAAGTTTTATACTCTGTTCCGGGATTTCTGTTTTTAAATATCCAAGGATCATTGACAAATGAAACAACTAATCGTCCCTATTGCGATAATTGTTGCCCTAATTGCCTTCTTCGTCATTGTCGACCACAAGGAATTCAGTCGCCATGATGATGTTCAGACTGTTCAAAGTGAGAGCTCCACGACCAATAGAAAACCATTGGTCTCTGTTCCCGAAACAAAGCCCGCAACCAAAGTGAAGCCCGCTGTCGAGGCAAAACCTGTCGGGACGAAGCCGGTCGCGGAAATCAAGCCCGAAAAGCCAGCCGATACCAAGCCCGTGGCAGAAATCAAGCCCGAAAAGCCAGCCGATACCAAGCCTGTGGCACAGACAAAGCCGGGAGAGGAACTCCTGCCCGCCGCAGTGCCCGTCGTGACTGCGGAAGAGGCGGAGAAGCTGAATGAGGATGCAAAAGCCTATGCTTTAGCTGAAAAAGAGAAAAGAGAACCTTTCTACAGACTTTATCAGGACTACAATATTGAATCTGTCAGGAATAGGTTTAACGTTTTTCAGATGGGAAGGTGTTATATGGCTTTTGACAGAAATCGTCGAAGATACATGCGTTTTTTCAGAAGTTTGCTTGAATTTTCCAGAATTATTGATATATTATATATTTATTGCTATAGGGAAACTGTATAAAACCTATTGGCGGTGATAAGGATATTATCATTTTAGGAAAACCGAACATGATCAAAAAGAACGCGATATATCTTTGGCAGATGCCTTGCAGCATTGATGCTCAGGAATTTTGTGCTTCGGTTCCGGCTTCCCTTTCCCGAACTCAATCTGAGTTCGGTCTTGCTTGCGCGAATGAAATGAGCGCAAGCAAGCAAAACAGCCCGCCTTCAGCTAACGCTCAGGCGGCCTGTTGTTTCACACAGTTGCCATCTGTTTGCAAAACTCTTCTTAAACCAACAGCTTTCCTTCTCCAGCATTGGGAGCGTTTCGTCGCGCCCCAATTTCCGGTCTGCGGACAGCTTCAATTATATTTACACCCACATTGTTTTTTCCGTAGCCGTGTCGGCTTTTTTCATTTTGAGAAACACCACCCAGTCGATTTCCCCAGTACAAACTAAGGGGTGCAACTGTTCATGTTTCTTGCGAAACTGTCAATAGAGAAAAGTTGGCAGTTTGGGGTTCTTCATGACCTGATCGGGATGATTCGTCATGATGAAATCCCAGCCCGAATGGGCGTCCTCTTGAGGACTAAGTTTCTCGAGGGGATGTTGGAACGTGGAAAGATTATGGACTCAGTGAACAAAGAGATGACTTTGAATGAGGCGAATATGATCTCTTCGGACTGCTCAAGAGGCCCTCAGGAAAAAGTTCAAATAACAATAAAAGACGGAGCTATTTGGATGCCGATTTATACGCATCCATTGCATGAGTTTCGTCTTTGTAAATATTGCGAAGAGCATGAGATTCCTTTTTATCTGCCTCTTGTTCCCGGTTATAAGATTCACAATGTTTACAAAAGGGAAAAAAGGCATACATACAAAAAAGAGATCATGAAGCCGATGCTGAGTTCGTATATCTTTGCTCAAATGACCGAAGATCAGAAAAAACAGATTTGGCGTTCAAACTCCGTCAACAACATCTGGAATGTTACGACAGAGGAGCAACCAAGATTAGTCGATGAACTTCACGGACTCCAGATGATGGAAGCCTTGGCTCTTTCAACAAAGCTTGAGTTCAAAAAAGAGATTCAGGTTAATGATCGCTTCGTCATTGATGCGCCACGGGAATACGAAGGAACTTACGGCTATCTAGTTGAAAAGCGCAAACGATTCTGGTGGATCGTTCGTTTGGAGTTCTTAGGTCAGTACATTGAAACACAAATTGATCCGAGCGACTACACGTTTAGGCGAATTGATAGTTGAAATCTCATGATTGCTATGCAGGACATCAATACTTCAGCCGGTTATTGTGGAACGCAGGGCAGGACGATGAAGTTGTGCAGAAGTCTGCAATGCCCACAAAAAACACCTGATCGGATTTGGTACAAATTAAAAACCGTTTCTGGAACAGAAAGAACCGTATGCAAAAAACTTCTGGAACGCACTATTCCGTGCTATAGTCCGTGTGTCCGCGTTAAATCGAATACTGTTTTAAAACAAAAAACAGCCATGTTCCCCGGGAATGTTTTTGCTGCCCTTACGAAACAAGATCTATGGAATCTTTCTAATGATTTATTCATAGAGGAAATTGAGCCGAATCAGCCGAAAACACGTGCGGATTTAATTGACTGGGACATCAATTTCATGGTGTTTGCAGAACGCCTGAACTGCTTTTATCCATTTCGGGAAGTCTCCTCATGTCCGCCTTGTCCCAACGGTATTCCCGGGCTTGATTTCAGTGAACTGCGCGGACAAAGTGGCGGATACATCCTTCTCATTCCAGAGCAGGGAAGCTCTATGGAAAAAGCTTTTTTCCGGTTTGATTCTATTTCCGCGTGCATCGAATTCTACTTGCCGCAAACATTCTTTGTGCAAATAATGCAGTTGTCGAAAAAGAGTTGACCATGCACGAGACTTTAAATCCTTGGCATTATTATCCAACGTTGTTTGGATTCATGAATGTGGAACAGACTCATGGAACCAACACCAATTTACTCATCACGAAAGAACCGGATATGGTTCTTGCTGCACAGCGACTCAGTTCAAGCATAAAAACAAAAAGATTATAACGATTTCCATTTATTATTCTTACTCTTTTTTCTCTTTTTTCTCTTTTTTCTCTTATGAATCGGATTATCGTGACCGGCGGAGCCGGATTCATCGGGTCGGCAGTAGCCCGACACATCATCAACGACACCCCGGATGCCGTCTGCGTGGTCGACAAGCTCACCTACGCCGGTAATCTGGAAAATCTCGCACCGATTGCCAAATCCGACCGGTTCAAGTTCGAGAAGGTCGATATCTGCGACAAAAACGAGCTGGACCGCGTGTTTGCGGAGTTCAAACCGACGCATGTGATGCACCTCGCGGCGGAGAGCCACGTGGACCGTTCGATCGACGGCCCGGGCGAGTTCATCCAGACGAACATTGTCGGTACATACACGCTGCTGGAGGCGGCCCGGAAATACTATCACGGGCTTGACGACGCCGGGAAAGCGCGGTTCAAGTTCCACCATATTTCCACGGATGAGGTCTACGGCGACCTGAACGGCCCGGAGGATTTCTTCCGGGAAACCACGCCCTACGCGCCGAGCTCGCCGTACAGCGCGAGCAAGGCGTCGAGCGACCACCTGGTCCGTGCATGGAAACGTACCTTCGGGCTTCCGACGGTCGTGACAAACTGCTCGAACAACTACGGACCGTACCATTTCCCGGAGAAGCTCATCCCGCTGGTGATCCTGCACGCTCTGGACGGCAAGGAGCTGCCGGTTTACGGCGAGGGACTGCAGATCCGTGACTGGCTGTACGTCGAGGACCACGCCCGGGCGCTGTACCTGGTCGCGACACAGGGCGTCCCCGGCGAGACATACAACATCGGCGGACACAACGAGAAGAAGAACATCGAGGTCGTGAAGACGATCTGCGCTTTACTTGATGAGCTCAGGCCGCGTGCCGACGGCAAATCCTACGCGGAACAGATCGTCCATGTGAAGGACCGCCCCGGCCACGACCTGCGCTACGCCATCGACCCCTCGAAGATTGCGCGCGAGCTCGGCTGGAAACCTCAGGAAACGTTCGAAAGCGGCATCCGCAAGACCGTGCTGTGGTACCTTGAGCACAAGGACGACTGGTGCGCACACGTGCTCAGCGGTTCGTACAAGATGGAACGCCTCGGAACAGGAGAGTGAACATGAAAGGCATCGTACTGGCAGGCGGCGCGGGAACGCGTCTTCACCCCATCACACGCGGAGTTTCGAAACAGCTCCTCGGCGTGTATGACAAACCGATGGTCTACTACCCGATCAGCGTGCTCATGCTGGCCGGGATCCGCGACATCCTGATCATCACCACGCCCGAAGACCAGCCGAGCTTCCAGAGATTGCTCGGCGACGGCTCGCGGTTCGGCGTGAATTTCACCTACGCAGTCCAGCCCAAACCCGAAGGACTCGCGCAGGCGTTCCTGATCGGCGAGGAGTTCATTGGCTCCGACCGCGTGGCGCTCGTGCTCGGCGACAACATCTTTTACGGAGCCAAGCTCAGCAAACTCCTGCACAACGCGGCGGACCGCGAGGTCGGTGCGACCGTGTTCGGATACCATGTCTGCGACCCGGAACGCTTCGGCGTAGTCGAATTCGATGCCGAGGGGAAGGCGATCTCCATCGA
>Ga0310786_10002884_pt1 | contig 25638 bp, 58 predicted proteins | sample AusTroGonzalo_MG_FD_203881 | JGI IMG/M metagenome (GOLD analysis project Ga0310786, IMG submission 203881) | Bovine rumen microbial communities from tropical cattle in Woodstock, Queensland, Australia - Gonzalo_03 (v2) (version 2) | ecosystem: Host-associated > Mammals > Digestive system >...
TTCTTTTCCTCATAGAAGGCTTTTAATACCTCTTGAGCAAGCACATTAGCAGGAACTCCCCAATCAGCATATCCAGCATTTTCTTTCTCCAACTTATCTTGGCATATATTGAAAAGTTCTCCTATTCTATCTATATCTTGCTCTGTAAGCATCGCAGCCTTATAACCCCAAAAGAATCCTGTTATTAAATCTCTAAAATGATGCCCATTAGATAGTCTTGCGGAAAACTCCATTGCTTTGTCAAGTATTGGTTTTTCCGAAGGGATTGCACCATAGTTTAAGAAATTTTCTCTTGCGACAAATGCTTTGATTTCTTCCAAAACATCTTTGTTATCTCTTTTTTCTTCCATACTATAATCAGTTAGTGTATCTCCGAATACTTAAACTTGTTCATCTTTACCTTCTCTTTCCAAAAGGTCGGATTCTATTGTAAGTACGATTCCATCACAATAAGTATTGTACGAAAGAATGTCACAATACTCTTTCATTCCGCTTTTGCTTGTAACTAAAACACGCACCTTTTGATTCTTTTCTACTTGTGCAAATGACAAGATGGTTTGTAGTTCTTGTATAGTCATATCTGTACTTGTATCTGGGTTTATACTAACTAATCGCTTGCCTACTTAACACTTGGTCTATATAGGTTTTAGCATACTGGATAATATCAGTTTTCCAACCCATATCACGCATCTTTACAAGTTTGCCATCCTTGTAAAAATAAAACCTTAACCCTTTATGCAGTCTGGAGGTACTTATCACATCAAATCCCTTGTAGGAGAAAGTCTGCAAGTGCTGACTATCATATCCATTATCCTTGAGGTGAGATAACTTTTCCTCATAAGAGTATCTGGCATTTCTTTCAAACTCTGTCATAATTGTCAGTGCATCATTAGTTACAATTACCCACTTTATCTATCCTCCCTTCCATAATTGATTCCGAGGCACTGATAGTCAAAGGAACAACTCATAGATAAACTCAAGCAAAGTGACAACCAGAGCAAGCGGAAAGAAGATAGGCCATAGCAGAACCATCACCATAGCCATAGTCTCATCATCATCCCAAGTCAATCTGGCTACTATACCGGCACATACAGCACCTATAATCAAGTATGCCAAAACCAACAATACAATCCAATACCACTTCATATTCTTTCTTATTTAGGTTTCACTTATTGATAGGCATATTCTCTGGGTGATACTCCATTATGGCTATCGGGTAATAGTCATCATAGTTCTCTGTGGCTATCTTCAGAATAAGACTGCCGTCATCAATGTTAAGCAACTCTATTCCCCAGACGTTTTCATATCCTCTCCTTTCGTCATAGGTCAGCAAAAACACCTCTTGGTCTGGGAAGGTAAAAGTGCATTCAACGTCAGTTTCCTCAACTTCACAATATGACCGATAGCCGTCATCTGGGTTCTCCAGAGCCATATAGTTCTTGTCATTTATGCGGAAGATGTAGCCGTTAATAATCTCGCCCTCATAATTCTTGTCTCGCTTGGTGTAATCACAGATACCTTGGAATCTGCATCTACCTCTCTTAAATAGTTCAATCTCTTTACTCATATCACAGATACTTATTTTTCAACAACCATTCCATAATACCCATACAAGCCTCCATAGGTGTCTGACCTTCCGTAAAGACTAGCCCACAAGCATCCTCATCCATATACTGGAAGCAGTATTCATCCGAAAGGAACTTTCCTTCAGCATCCTTCGATATGGTTAGGAAATAGTCAGCATAGACCATTCCCACCTCTGGATTGTTTTTCACATTCGGATTCTTGATTGGAGAAGGCATAATCTTTATCAACTCATTTATCGACCAGCAGGGAATCGTGTAGCCGTTTCTGAACGAGAACAGATTCTGCTTTATAGCAACACTCTCTGTTGGGAAAAACTTGTATTCCCGACCCACCAACTCGTAGTGCATATCAGCCGTTTCCGGCTTCAATCCTAATTCAAGCAGTTTCTTTGACTGCTCTATACTTGTGTAATTGCAAGCCATATCTCAAATCAGATTAGTTAGACAATACTGAATAGCGGCCTCAACTGCATCCTCATAAGAATCAAACTCATTCAGAATATAATCGCTTTCTGGTTCTATCACTACTCCCTTTTCATTGGTGAGGTCAAAAAACCAATGCCATCTATCTGGGTTGGTGTAATCGGTATTACCTTTATCATTCTCATTCCCAATTTCGGCACATATAACGATGTTATGCACCTCTCTCAACCAACGCATAGCCATTTGCTGAGAAGGGGCAGATGCTAAGAAAGGGAAAACGGCCCCGTACACACCTTTTGAGTTCGTGCCTGCATCATTGAACATTAACTTTGGCTTATCCTCCTTGGGATGCTTGGCATAACACTGATTGCACGGCTCATCAAACCCCTTCTCTCTCAAGAGTTTGGCCGTTTCAAAACTAACGTATGCTTCTTGTATCATATCACTTCTCCTTTTTCATCTGACGCTCTATACGTTCCTTTTCCTTCATCATAGCCTTCATACGATTATCCAGAGGACTTTCATAACCTCTCTTCTTAATACGTCTCTTGACCTTGATGTACTCTGTGACCACAACGGACACAAAAATCAGAAGGAATATCACAACCTCAATCCAGATAGGGGAAAGCACCCACCACCAAGACCAGTCGATAATACCGCACAACTTGAAAGCGACAAACATCAGCGTCAATACCGATGTCAGAAAATAATCACTCGCTGAATCTCCCATAATCGTCTATGTTTCTAGTTTAACAATCTCCCTTGATGCGCCTTATGTAGTGAGGAAACCTTTCTGTCATAAACTCCGCTATTGCTTGAGCAACCTCCATTGCTTCCTCATCCGTCAGCGCCTCCGTGTGGATGACAATACATCCGTCATTTCTCACCGTCATTTTCCTCTAACAAACCATTGTTCTTTAATGCTCTCTGTAACTTTTCTGCCTTCTGCACTACCTGCCAGTTCTTGTACTCTTGACATTCCTTCCAGTAATGTGTGTACTTTTCGCAATGCCCAGAGGTAGAGCCTCTCATCCCGCAATAGATTTCCCAAGCGGTGCGCTCTATCTTGAACTTCTTGTAGAACGGACAATCAGTACAAGGCTTTCTCATATCACTTGATGTCTACAAAGTCCAAAAACAACCATTCGTGCTTGGTTCCGGCCTCTCTGTTCTTTCTGTTGTACCTCCACGCATAGAATATAGGTAAGAGGTCATCCACCACCCTCAAGGCCTCAAATCTCTCTGGAAACAGACTGGTAGTGCTAGAGTACTTGTCATCCAAATCCTCAAGGGGAACTCTGAAATCGTATATCGGACTCTTGCAGTTCCAGTCTGCTCTGTTGTTGCCACCAAAGAAGGTCAGTTTCGGATACGTCTCCTGCAGGTGTCGACAGAAGGTCTTGAAATGAGACTCCTGCACGAAATCGTGCTTCGTGGTCTCCAGTACAACTCTGAACCACCCGTAGTCCAGATACTTGAATATGTTATCCAGAAACGTCTTCTCTGCCTCGAACTCTATCAGTCCGTGACAGATAATCGGGTCTCCGTTCTTGTCGAACCTTACTCTCAAGTCGAACAGCCTTGCGCCAGCAAGCCACTGCTCACCGAAATCCACTCTCTGACACCTTGCCGTCCAGACCACTGGCCACATATACCAATGCTTCACTGGCAGGTAAGAAAACGTATTATGCGAACCTATCTTCATATTTGATGACCAAATACTTTTGGACACAAAGAAGGCATTAAGCCTTCTCTGCTTTCTTCAACTTCTCCTTCGTCTCCTTGAGTTGAGCCTTCAGACTCTCTTCCTCCTGCTTGAGTTTCTCCACCTCATCCACCTTGTAAGATTTGATGACTTGCTCAAGTTTGTCGAATGACTCGTTAAGCCTCTTGTCTACAGATGCTGTGTCCAAGCCATTGATGTAGGATGAGAAAATCGACTTGTCCAGTCTGTCTAAGTGGTCTCTGGTGTACGCGCATATGTCTATGCGGTTGCCTTTGCAGTCAAGACTGACGCGTACGTACAGATTAAGGTCATCTGCCATCTGCTCTAATATCCGGCCTCTGGTGGCCACATACTTGAGAGTGACATTTGCCTTGTCATCATCTGTCAGTTCAGCAGGTGCATCGACTATTTCCTTAATCTTGTCGATGTACTTCTGAATCTGATTGGCCAGAGTAGGACGGCCTAACTCTGATAACTCTGTGAACACTGACTTCATAGTAGTCAGAAAAGTTGGATTCTCGCTGATGAACTCTTTCATTTTTCTTCGCTTTTAGGTAAATTATTCTTGTTGTCTAACTCGCTCTTACTGCCATAGGACGCAAACGGAATACCGCATCCGTACATAACAACAACTGGGCTGTTGGGGTCTGGCCAAGGACTCGGTGTGGGAAACTTCACTCCCTCCAGATTGAGCAGGGGTCTGTCTGGAATCATATCCAAAAGCAACCTCATCTCTTCTTCCTCAACCTTTGTCAAACCCCACTTCTTGTAGGCCAGTTTGATTAGTTTCTCAATGTAGTCTTCTCTATTCATTTCAATGCTAATACCATAGATAAATCACTCATCGGAACGTCCGATTTCTTCATTCTTCTCACTTTAGGGTAAATGCCTTCGTTTATCAACTTGGCACAAATCTCATCGCATTTAACGATGTTCAGCGCATATGCAAGAACACCGTTGGCCTTAATCTGGTAAACGATATTCATCTGCATTCTGGCTTTAATGCGCTTACTGGTGCCAAGACAACCTCTATAGGGCCGTCTCCCGGCTTCATCTCACGCAGTTCCTTACTCATCGGCATATACTCCGGCCAGATGTTGTCCCATCCTTTGTAACCCACACCACTGCAGGTCCAGAATTCTTCTCCGTCAATCTCTTCCAACCAAGGCTCTTTGCCGTAGTAGATGTTCAGTCTTCCATCGTTCTCTTTGACGATGTAACTTCTTTCGAGTTTTTCTTGCTCCATTTCTTCAAGATAATTCTTACCTGCCTCAGTACGTTATCGTCCCTCAGAGAAGTACCCTTGACTCCCTTGAGGACTGGTAACAACTTCAGCAGAGTTGCATAATCATTATTCGCTATCTGTTTCATATTGCGGAAAGGGCAGGAATCGAACCTGCGACCTATGATTTAACCGACCATTGTTCCACCACTGAACTACCTTCCCATTTTTCCGCGCGTTTCACAACGGGCGGACTGATAATCAAAAGAGTTTTTCGTCCGGTCTGGACCCAAAATAACACTAGAAGCCAAAGAACTCACGTATTCCCTTCATCAACAACTCTGCCATCTCATCTGACATTCCGTTGTAGAACAACCACACATTGTTCTCCTTGCCGAATGCCCCGAACAGCATATCACCATTCTCGAATACGCTAAGTTGCGTTTGGCATTTGCCACGCAGTCTCTTCTGTGTTCCAGTCAGAAATGCGTAAACCCTATCAAACAAATACTCACTATCTTCCATTTCAACTTACTTTACCAGTTCGTATATCTCTCCCAAATCATACTCATTGTCTATCGGCTGTCCATATACGGCATCTACTATTATGCTTCCGCAGTTGGATATGTGGCATTATGCAACCACCTTGTCATAGCCTTCAAACCTACCTATCTCGCTTGCTGGCAGTGTATCGAAACTTAACCCGTAACTTGTAGTCATCATTGCTCTATCTCTTTGTTGTTATTTTGTATATCCAAAGATACAAATTAGTTGCGATATACAAAAGGAATAAAACTATTTTTTTACACTTGACTCAAAATTTTAATTCTAGAAGGGTGCATCGTCATCATCCCGCCTTTCTGGAATGTGATTCATATCGACCTCATAGAATAACGTCCTCTTGGCATTGAATCCCATAAGGAACTTGAACGTACCTATATTTCGACCCTTGGCCACATCTATCATTGCCATACCAGTTGTATCTGATGACTCGAACGGCTCTGGGAAGTTCTTTCCGTAGACCTCCGGCCTATACACGAATATGACCATATCCGCTGCCTCACCTATCTGGCCCGAATCCCTCAAGCGGTTCATATTGGGGACTGGGTTGTCATTGTTCCTGCTCAACTGGCTAAGAGCCACAATCCAGATGTCCAGTTCCTTTGCCAGATTCTTGAGCCTTCGTGCAGCCTCTGCCATAGCCTGCTCTTTGTTGTACGCCTTCATATTCACGTTCAGAATCTGTAGATAGTCCACAAAAGCACCCTTGATATTGTACTTGGCCTTCATCTTTCTGATAGACACCATTATCGTGTCCAGACTGGATGTACTCCTATCGTCCAGATGCAGATTGGAGGCCTTGACCTTGAACATAGCATCTTGAATCAGATTGACCTTGACTGGAGTGATATTGCTTGAGTACAGAATCTCACTGGATGACATATCCATTCCGAACGATACTATTCTGGCCGACAACTGGGTGTTCGACATCTCCATAGAGTAAAACGCAATCGGTGCATCCGCTTGAATGGCAGAGTAAGCCATCTTCAGAGCCAGAGCCGTCTTACCCATACTGGACTCACCGCCTATTATAATCAAATCCGTACCCTGCAGACCTCCTTTTCTGTCCAACTGATATATCCCAGTAGGTGTGCCAGTCATCGAATTGTCTCCGCTCTGGTTCTTGTCAATCATTCTGAGCAGTTCACTGAAAGCATCAGCAAGCGTCAAATCCTCGGCACCGCTCATATCAAACATTCCCTTGACCTCTTCCAGTGCATCCTCCCTTACTGAATCCAAATCCTTGTCTTCCCTAGTTCCGGCCAGCACCAGTTGGTTTCCCAGTAGCCAGAGTTTCCTTCTTATAGCCAGTTCCCTCAGTCTCATAGCAGGTATAGTGATGTTACCCACATACAGACTCTCTCTGTTGATTTCCGTTATCAACTGAAACTGGGCATTGGGGTTTATCTTGCTAAGTTCAGCGAATACAGATACCACGTTGAGTTCGTGGCCTTTTGAGGCGCAAATATCTATTGCCTTCCATACCTCCCTATTCGTGTCCTTATAGAAACAATCCTCACTCAAATACTCCTTCGCGTCTACATACGCTTGGTAGTTAGACATACAATTCTGTAGTACCTGCGTCTCGCACCGCAGGTCACTTATCTGAACGCTCTCCATATAGTTTCTTCAATTCATCTAGTGTTGAACGATATACATTTGTTCTCTTCTTGGGGAAATCGGCCCAGTTATTCAGATTGCTTACAGCCGATGAAATCTCTTTAGGAGTGTATTTCTTGAGTAGAGACAGAAACTGCTCTTCCGTCATCTGTGTCTTGACTTTCAGAACGAACGGACATTCCTTCTTTAGCCATTCACAGAATTTCTTGTACCTCTCATTGACTGGTTTGTCCACTACACCGAACAATGTCAGTTCTTTCTTCTCATCTACGTCAGTAGATTCTTCTTTCTTTGTTGTATTTCTTTCTTGAAGTGGGGGTGCAGGGGGCGAAACTTCTTTCTTGCCTTCCTTGGGCAAGGGGTTATCCAAGGGGTTATCTTTTTGCCCTCTAGGGGTTATCGAAGGGGTTATCTTTTCCCCTCTCTTGGGGTTATCTATGGGGTTATCTGAGGGGTTATCCAAGGGGTTATCTATGGGGTTATCTATGGGGTTATCTTTTTCCTTCTCTCCAGACGCGTAGTAGGGATTCGACTTTCCCTTAGCGAACATAGGATTCCCACCCATAGCACCATATTCCTTACCTAACACACCTCCAACTGCTTTGGAGTACTCGGTCTTGATTTTACCCTTAAACATACAGAACATACTATAGGCCACTGGTCTCAGACCCTCAACTTCCCGTCCATAAAGCGCATACTCGATTATGGCGCTTATCACTTCCAGTTTGATGTCCCTCGGCAGACCTTCTAGTGCCTCGTACCATTCCCTATAAAAGTAAAATCTGTCTCTCATATAGCCTCGCATATTTTTCTAATGTAAAGATACTCATAATCTGACTTATAAACAAAAATTTGTACTCGTATTTTTCTGCTAATCAGCAAGTTACAAATTTATCTTTATACCCTTCTCGGAACTGAGCCTCGATGCTTCCTTCTTGTAATGCTCTATCATAGCCAGAAGTTCTTCCTTCAGCCAGTTCTTGTTTGATGAGTGAAGCACTTTAATTTTCAGATACTCTCCCTGCCCAATCTTCCTAATCAGATTATCCCTATAATTGTCCAGATGCTCCGAATCGAGTCTGTTGCAGTACCTGCACTCTCCGTGGCAGTTCCTCTCATCGAACCTCGTGGACATATGTCTCCTAGAGAAATAGTGACCGCAGTCTATTTCCGCAAACGGCTTGAGATTACCGCAGGATATGCACCTGCAATATCCGTTGGGCATAGTATCTCTCAATCGTATATACAGAGAGAAATACTTGTCCAGAATCTCGACCAGTTCCGGCTTGTCCTTATCCTCCAACTTGACTCTTTTCTTGGAGGTGGTCTTTTTCTCCGTAGTCTTCTTTTTCTTGTTATACCAAGGGTACATTGGTCAAAACTTTTCCGTTCGACATTACACACCAGTTGTTCTTTTTGGGAAACTCCGTTACTTCCAAGTCTTCCACTTTGCCGAACCTTCTGATGTTTCCGCACATATCAACAATCCAACCCTGCTTTCCTTCAGACGGCCTCAATGCCCGGCCCACAATCTGGTAGTACAGAGCCAGAGACTTCGTGGGCCTACCGATGAGAATGGTGTCCAACTCTGGATAGTCAAATCCTATCGACAAGCAGTTTACGTTGGAAACCACCTTAATCTTTCCGGCCCTAAAATCGCTGATAATTCTCTCCCTCTCTCGCTTCGGAGTATCTCCAGTAACTATGGCGCAATCTGGAATGGTGTTAGCCAAAAACTGCGCTTCCTCAACAAATCTGGTGAACACAAGTATTCCTTTTCGGGGAATTCCGCTCTTCGGTCTGAGCAATCGGTTTACCAAATCGGACAACTTTTGATAATATCCGCTTCTGTTGTATTCCTCTTTCAGAGAACTTTCGTCATAATCGGCCCCAGTAGAGTTGCTCTTTACCCGACTCATATCCAATGACGTGACATCATAGTAGTTCAACCTTGCCAGATACCCTTTATTGACCAGTTCCCTAACTTGGCATTTGAATATGACCTCCGAAAAAACTCTGCGTTGGGTTCGCGTAAGGAACTTGAGGACTGAAAAGTCTCCGTACGATTTAAGCCTATAAGGGGTGGCCGTGAATCCGACCACCACCCTATTTGTGGCTCTTATGAAGTTGAGATACATACCAGACTCGCTGTTGACTGCGTGGGCCTCGTCTACGATGACATACTTGAAGCAGTTGAAATCCTCAACGTGGTTGTTTACGCTTCCTATCGTGGCGAAGGTAATCTTGCTGATTTCCTTACTTCGTACCGATGCGGAATACATAGAACAATCAAACGGACATATCCGATTCATCTTTTCATAGTTCTGCTCAAGTATCTCCTTTGAAGGACAGAAGACGAGTAACGGAGAGTTGAGACGATACGCTATCTCGGCTATTATCCAACTCTTACCGCCACCCGTAGGCACTATCACTAGTCCATTCTTCCTGCCCCGCTGAAAGGCCTTGAGAGCGCAGTCAGCGGCAATCTTCTGGTAGTCTCTTAACTGATAACTAGAAATCATTCTCGTCTGGCTCGTTGTCTGGACGCTCGTCATCGTCATTGTCAGCACCCTCGCCCTCGGCATTGTCAGCGACCTCATCACTGGGCCTGTCAGATGCAGGGAAATCCAGTCCGAACAACTCCTTCATTGCTTGGCGGTTCTTGTCCTCTTGCGCCCAGAGAGACTTCTTGTCCCACTCTGGGATGACCTCTGCCTTGACCAGTTTGCACACGTTGTCAACTATCGAGTAATACAGATAGTAGCCGTTAAGTGCGATTCTGAACGTGTTGTGGTCAAGCGGAAATTCGGCTGTACCCTTCTTTACCTGCTGTGCCAGTGAACGTATAGTCTCATTGACTGCCGCCAGTTTTTCCTCGGCCTCGCGTTTGATGCGCTTGGCTTCCTCTATGGCTTCCTCCAACTGGAGTGTCTTCAGAGGCTGTTCGTTCTCAACCAGTTTGCAGTACTCGTCCCTTATCTCACTCTTCTCATAGTCATCCAGATATCTGAGTGCTACCTCATTCTCTGGGAATATGGCAACGAAGTTGTCATTGACTGCCTTGATTATCTCCGCTGGCTTTCCGTTCTCGAAAAGGGTTGTGGGGAACTGTTCTTTAATACTCTCTTTCAAGACGAACTCAATCGTCTCTGGTCTGTAATCGGTTAAATTTACAATCATAAGTAATTCTTTGCTTGTTCTATTTTCTGTTGTGCATACACTATAGCCTTCTTCTCGTCCGCGTCTGGGATGTAGACGTACTGCGCTGCCCAGTTTTTGAAGCGGTCAATGGCAACTCTCATTTCCTCCTTGTCCAAATCAGCCGTGCTTCTGAGTCGCTCTATCTCCACTCCGTACTTGTTCGTGAACTTCGATACGAATAGTTCCTTATTCACCAGTCTCTTGAAGTAATCAATCTTCGCCTCTTCCAGTGAACAGCCATACTCGCAAGCGAAGTAACTGAGGCAGAAATGCAGGTACGCATTCTGATTCAGAGTCCGTTTAGGGTTGATTTTCTCAACCCTAACTACGGCACCCTGCGCGTACAACTTATTGACGTACTGCTTGTAGTCATCAAGTTGAAACGGATTCGATAGGTCGAAAATCATATCAGAATGGACAATCGTTCACCTCTGCATCTGGAATGCTTGAGACTACGGCCTTTTCCATATTGTCAAATATCAGAGGCTTGCCGTTACCGAAGTACACCGCCTGACGTTTTTCCTTGTAGGCTTGGTCAAACTCACCGCTTTCGCGGAACTCCTTGCTCAGATTCTGTTTGATGTTGTGAGTATCTCCGTACTGGCCTATCTCTTTTCTGGAAAGCACATCGAAGTTGAAGTACACTGACTTCGGCTTCAACGTGTTGTTGTCCAGAGAGGCATACAAGTCATTCCTCTTGATAGGGATAATCACACAATCCACATTGTGAATCTTAGCAACAAACGCATCCTCGAACTTCAAAAGGTCTGCGCTACATCTTACATTTTCACTCATCTCCGAATAATTTGGTTGCTGTTATTTCATCTCTGTGTAGATTCAAGAACTCAATGAAGCGCTCAAGGAACTCCCTCAGTCTCTTCTCACTCTGTTCAAAGTTGAACGTGTATTCCTCTCTGTACTCTCGGCCAGTTATAATCTGACCCTTGTTCAGTTGGATGACGTTATACTCGAAGGAACTGATTTCGGTACACTGACCGCTCTTAATTAGGCAATACGGATAGACGTGTCTCTGCCAGTGATTCTCATAATTGCCGAACGTGTACGAACCAGTGGTCTTGAGGTCATACACCTTGTCTCTGAGCAGTTCGTCTATATATCCGTACAACTCCACATTGCCGTAACGAGTCTCTATGACAGCCTTGGTAAACACCTGCGACAACGCACCCTTGAATCTGTCTCCTATCTGCTTAATCAATGCAGGAGAGAAGCAGAACTTGAATCCGTCTGACTCGGCTTGTACCATAGTGCAGTCATCTGGTATCACTATCTGACCGCTCTTGTAAGCGTCAATAGCATTGTTGAACGCAGTACCCTTTGAGGCTGCTTCCGATACGAACGGAACGCGGTTTATCGCATCCATCAGTTCTTGGTAGATGACTTCCTCTGACTCCTGCGGAGTGTAATGGTAGTCACCAGTAGCCTCATCGTAGTTCTTGTGCCAACCGCCCTTGTCATCCTGCCACCAGAGGCCCTCAATGTCTGGATTGAGGTATCTCTGGAAACTATCTAGCAGGGAAGGGTAAATCCTATAGTCAATTCGCTGGCTCATACTTCTCGGTGGCTTTGTTGTACTTCAAGCCTAACGAGGCACACTTGTTCTGGAGAAGATAACCGCAACGCAGTTTGCTGTCCCAGATGTGAGTAAGCGCAACTATCTTGTCTCTTGCTTGGTTGGCCGTGTCGATGTCATTGACTCCGTTTACGATGTCAACGGCCTCTGCAATCAGTCCGTCATACTTGTGTCGGCTGTCCTCCTGCTTGGTCATATACTCACTTCTCATAGCGAATATCTGAGTGAGGAACTCGTTCTTGCCAGTTACGTTTCCGGCTGCATCAATGATAGTCGGAATCTTATGCGCGTCTGGCAGGTTGCAGGAGTTCTTTGCGTAGAAACCCTCCTGCGGATTCCAGAAGATAGTCCTCTCCTTGCCTATGGCCTTCACATAGCCCACAAGGTCAAGTTCCTTAATCAAATCACCTGCTGATGAACCGCCAATTTCTGGACGTACGAACTTCTGCTCTCCGTCCTTGTCCTCGCGCTCGTGGGCCACAAAGACTACGTTCTTGTTCATCATCGAGACTCTGGTGAGGAACTCAACGAACATCTGCTTTCTGGTGCCGTAACCTTGAAGCGACAGAGAGCCGTCATACTTCGCGGCCTTCGGGTTCTTGCGGATAATGTACTCGGACATATAATCCAACATCTTGCCTACCGTGTCGATGATGATTGTCTCGAAACCAGACAAGTCCTCATTCAGTGCCTCAAGCACTTGGTCATAGTTCTGTACCTGCAACGTGGGGCAGAGGTGTGCGCCATTGACTCTGTGAATACCACCATCGAAATCCAGAAGGACTGGCTTCGGTGCTGACAGCGCCAAGGTCGACTTACCGATACCGGGGTTGCCATAGATTAACACTCTTGCGTTCCTATTGAACACTAGTTCGCTAGGATTTTTGAACAAAGATTCTCCCATTGCTCATAAAGTTTTTAGTTATACAATATGCTCATATCTGAGCGTTCTTAATACAATCATAAGCATTGCAATACCACCTGCCGTTCTGACGATTGACCCTTTTCTCCATACGGATTAGGCCTTCCCCGACAAGACGAGTGAGACGCGCCCGACCTCCCACAATCTTCTCGGCTTCCCTTTGGGAAAACGTGATGCCGTTGAGGGTAATCATCAGAACATCCTCTTTCATACGAACAACTTATCGGCAGGAATACCCGTCATCTCTGACAGAATGTCTATATGTTTCTTGTTTCTCGGCTTCATACCGCATACCCAGTTTCTCACCGTAGCGGCAGACACGTTGCATTTCAGCGCAACCTTGTTGATGAACTCCGTCTTCGGATAGACGGCTTCGGGCAGAGACTGATAGTAGTCTCCCAGATAATTCACATTTTCTTTTGTCATATATACCAATATTTGTACTTTTGCACTCATTGGGTTTAAATAGTAATGCAAATATAACAAATAATATGTATATACTAAAATAAAACTATAAAATTTTTATCAACTTTATAAAAATAAACAAGCGTCTGTCAATGGAGTGCGAGGCCGAGAGATACAGACGCTTGTTTGGGCGCAGGCTACAAAGGACACAATGGGAGAGCATTACCTTTATATAAATACCTGCTATAACGTGTTGCAGACGTTATATAATCGATTTATCAGCGAATGATGATTGATGTCCCTGCAACGGACATCTGCAAATATAAACATATATTTTTATATGGAACAAATCAAAGACAGAATTTTACGGCTAATATCGCATTATGCCGAGGGCAACAAGGCCGAGTTTGCACGAATGGTCGGAGAACGGCCACAGACTATCAATAGTTGGTGTACCAGAACTGACATCGGAAGTACCGTTGTCAACAAGATTTGCGAACGTCTTCCAGAGGTCAGAAGGGAATGGCTTCTGGTCGGAGTGGGCGAGATGTTCGACCCCGAATCTGGAAAGAAGGAGAACCCTATCTACTATGACTCAACTAGGACACCGCAGACCGAATCCAAAGAGTACCTTTCCATTATCAAAGAACAAATCCGCCAGTCTGCCAAATACCAAGAGCAGATTGACCGCTTAATAACACTACTAGAAAATGCTCAAAACATCACAGCAGGGAATTGAGATTACCAACCGATTCTTCGAGGCACTTGACATACTCCGGGCCAACAAAGCAATAAGAGGTGTGAACACTTTCGCCAAGAGGCACGGCATAAACCAAGGCAATCTGGCCACCTTGAAGAATGACCCGACAAACAGAATACTCAAACCCGAATACATAGCGTATCTGGTCGAGGACTTCCATATTTCTGCCGACTGGATTCTACTGGGTGTAGGACCGATGTTCAGACAATTCTCGTTCTAGATTGAGGAAAACTTGAGACAACTCCACACTGGTATCACCATAACACGTTCACACTTAATGAGTTGCAAGGATGTTGCATACACATTCGTAATGCGTAGGTCGAGGGTTCGAGTCCCTCTCTCGGCTCAAGTCCATAGGACTGATATTCAGAGAGTTTTTGTCCGTTCGGTCTGTCCCACCAAACCGAATGTTTAATCGTTCTGTCCACCACTGGACCGAATAACTTGAGAAAAACTTGAGAATATGCCTACTCTGAAACCCGTTGTTCTGAAGAACGAACAACTTGCTGACGGAACTTACAAGGTCAAGATTTCCGTTTTCCATAAAGGCAAGACGTGCTACATCAGTACAGATTTGAGGGTCTCATCCCCTTCTCATCTGAAAAATGGGGCAATCGTCAAGGAACCCGAATCGTCAGTCAAGAGTTCTAGGGTGCGTACCCTGCTCAACCAGTACCAGTCAATCGTAGACTCCATTGAGCAACCGGGCCTCTATACCTGCCCGCAAATAAAAGACATCATTCTAAGGAACGATAACTCGAAAGCACCCAAGACGTACCAGTCCGCTAGTGACGAATACGTCCGCTTGCTATATTCAGAAGGTAGGGCCAGTTATGCACAACTCATATCGAAGGCAACAGAGTACTTCCTCTCGTTCACCAATGGGGATGTATTCCTCTGCGACATTACACCTCTTATAATAGAGTCCTTCTCCAGACATCTTTCCCAGAGAAGGAAACGAAACGGCCAGCCTCTGTCCAAAACTATGGTCAATATGGTTCTGGCCAGAGTGAAGGTCATCGTGAACTATGCCGTCCGTGAGCAGTATGTCTCTTACCAGTTTCATCCGTTTCTCAAGACCAAGATAACACGTTCGAAGGTGCGCGAAGTGGATTTGCCTTTAGATACTATGCGCCAACTGATAGCCTTCTCCAGTGAGAGCAAGGCCCTGCAGGTGGCTAGGGATGTGTTTGTACTCTCGTTCTATATGTCTGGGATGAATTTGATTGACTTGCTGAAAACCGACTTTAGAAAGAGTGAGACGGCTTATATGCGCTCGAAAACTATGAATAGGAGTGCAGAGGTATATCATTTGCCGATACCGCAGGAGGCCAAGGAAATCGCGTCAAGGTACATAAACAACAAAGGCCGACTGGACTTCGGCTACTCGTTTTCGTATCACAACCTTCTGTGCTACATATCTCGTTCACTGGCTAGAATCAAGGAGACTCTCGGCATCGAGGATGACCTAGTATTCTATTCGGCCCGAAAGTCATTCTCACAATACGCAACCGATTTGGGTATTCCAGACCGAATAATCAACTATTGTCTTGCACACTCGGATTCGTCTAGAGGTGTACTTCAGTTCTATACACGCACTAGACGAACCCAAGCGGAAACGGCTATCAGACAAGTGATAGACTACGTTCTTAACTATTGACAAACTCCTTGGCCTTAACCCAGATGTGGTTGACCAGTCTGTAGAGTCTGGTGTCCTCGTCCTCATTCACTGGAAAGAGGCCGGCTATGCCTTGCGCCTCTTTGTAGGCCTTCAGCAGTGCTTCATTTTCCTTTGCTTCCATTCTTATCGTCTTTAAACTCCTTGTAAAAAACGCAGGTCATAACAACTATGACTACAACACCCGAAATTATCAAATCTGATAACTTGTTACACGATTGCAGTAGGATAGCCAAACCTATCGCTGCTGACGTTATTCCCAACACCATTAACGCGTAGAGAATCGCCTTTCCTAAACTTCTCCAATCCATAATCTCTATCTGGAAAACCCCGACTAACGGAGAGGGTGACGCACAAACCGACCATTCAGTTAAACCTCTCCGTCAGCCAAGGTAGGTTTATCATTCCTCCGAATCGAATATCATCTGACACTCCCAGTCCAGTTCGACACCTATCTCGCAGTATGCGCTGTTAACGTGATTCTTGAGTTCCTCTATCATATCATTGACTAACTCACGTTCTCTGTCATTCAACTTCACAAGCATATTCGTGACGTCCATCTTCGTGAAGTTGTAATAGTCTTTCGTCAGCACGTCAATCTGATGCTGCGCGTCTCTCAATGATTCCTCATTGTACTTCGTTCCCTTGAAGTCAAACTCGAACCTTCCGTCATTTCTGACCTCAATCTTTATCTTCTTGTGTTCCCACTCCATACTCTTATCCTTTTACTAGGCCAGTTAATAAGATGAAAACCACTATACCGATGAACGTCAGAACGATTCCACCTATGGTGTAGTCCTCGTCCATCCAATGAACTTCCTTGTTCCAAAACTCTCTCATTATCTTCATTGCTCTTTCTTGTTAAGTACAACATCCAAATCTACTGGCTTGCGGTATCTGAACTTGCCAGTCTCCCAGTTGAGAAGAACACTCCAGCACTTCAGAGTCATCGTCTGGCAGTCAACCTCATACAGATACTCGATATCTCCGTGAAGGCGCATCGTTATCTCAAACTCATTGTCATTAAAGCCAGTCCTTTCACTCTCGTTCTTAATAAGCACGTTGGCGAAACGCTCTGCGTCTACCGACCAGTCATTCTCTTTGATTCTCTCGATATAGGACTTGAGGTCTGCGCCCACTCCCTCTGGATAGCCATCGTGGTGGTGGTACAGAGTGAACTTATCCCACTTGTCCTTAACTACTACACAACATCTTGTACTCATTGCTCTATCGTTTTTAGGTTACATCATCAGATACAGATTCTTAATCTCATCCACGTTCTTGGGTTCTGAATCGGGGATGTGTCTGTCCTTCTCCTTCATCAGAAGGGCAGTCAGAATAATCTTGGGCAGGAGGTAGCCGTCATCGTACCTCTCTATGTTCAACGCACCGCAAAGCAGGGCATCGTTTATACCCTGCTTCATCGACTCCGCGCATCTGTCTATCAGATGTTCGGTCTTCTTTACAACTTGCTCTTTAGTCATCGTTCCGGCTCTTAGATATGGCAATCAACCATTGTTATCAGTTCGTCATCTGGAACATCGGCCAGCAGTTGCTTGAACTCCGCATTCCAATCTTCCTTATCCTTCTCGTTCTTGACCACTGCCCAGAATCCCATCTCACCTCTTTCGTACCATTCACCGTCTCTGAGGAAGGCAAAGGCACCAAGTTCATCGAGATTGGCTATATCCTTCTTGTAGGCTACGTTGCAACGTCTCTCCTTTGCGAACTCCTGCTTGCGCTTCTCGTTCTCTTCTTTGGAGAGGAAAATGGACGGACAATACTCCGACATACACTCGCAACCCTCCTTCAGTTTGAGTTGGCCTTCCCAACGTCCGCCTATAGCGTACCAGTCCCACTTGGCCTTCTCATTGTAGATGCTCAAGAGGTTGCCCTCGCTGTCAAAGTCATAACGAGCAGGACGCCCCTCTTCCTTATCTTCATCAATGTACTCTTGATAGTCCTTAATGTACTCAAGATACAATTCCTCATCGCTCATCTTCATAATCTGCGGAAACTCGTTCTCCAGATACTCGATGTGCTTCTCGTTAGTACAATGGGCCTTGTAAGCCTCTTTGTCCTTCAGATAATCGGCATAGATGCCGTTCTTGTAATCTTCAATCCACTTCTTCTTAATCTCGATGATTTGCTGCTTCGTCTTGTAGACGTGCATCTCCATTTCAAGGTTCTCATCATACTTGGCAAGTTGCTCTTCTACATTCTTGCCGATTACCATTACTACAAAATGCGACATAATCTTAATCTTTGTTAGTTCTGTAATACTCTGCGAATGCCTCACAATGGGCGCAGTCGCATCCGCATAAACCTTCACTGCGCTCACAAATTCTCTCTAATTGTTCTTCTGTCATTGCTCTATCGTTTAAAAGTCAATCTTCTTGAATCCGAAATCGTCTACATAGTAGGCATCACCCTCCAGTATGATGACATCCGATACCGAAAGGCTGTGACCAGTGTACCCTTCCGGCTTCGCGCCTATGTTCAACTTCATAAACAGATGTTCCAGTGTGGCCTCGCAACTTCCGTCTATCGGCCAGCACTCACTTTCGTACACTTTGTTGTAGCAGTCTTTCGAGGCTACCAGTCCGTACTTCTGTGAAAACTTATAGGAACAAAACGCAATCTTGCGACCCATCTCGGTGTCAGCGTTTGCTTGCCAAATCTCGTACTTCATAACTTCAGTCCTATCTTTTTGTCCAAACTTTTCATAAACGGCTCGAAAACGTGGTCGAACAACCATTCCTCGCGTCTTCTCTCCCTCTCTACCCTCTTCATCTCTTCCTCTTCTGCCTTACTTATCACCCAATCGCAGGTGGCCTCATCGGAGGTTATCTTTATCAATCTTTCTACAACCTCGTTCACCTTTTCGTGAAACATCGGTCTGCGGATTGACTCGCACAACTTGTTGAACACCAACTTGACTGCATCCCACTGAATCGGGTTCAGATTCAAGTTAGCGTACACTAACACATTGTAATCGTGGTCTTTCACTTTGGTCTCTTCTCCGACCTCCCAGTCAAGCGAGTTCTCCTTGACTCCTATCGTCCTTCTATCGAAGTTTACATAGATGAAGTAGCGACTCTCTTTCATTGCTCTGTGTCTTTAAGTGTTATTTTGTATATCCAAATCTACAAATTTATTTTGATATACAAAAATAATAATACTAAAATTTTCATCTGAAACGTAAAAAATTTCTATATTTGGACATCAAATACTTTCTATATGGCAAACTTTGAGCATTACATCCCCTTTCTATTCAAGTGGGAAGGGAAACTGGGTACTACAACCAACAACAAGAATGACAAAGGCGGTTGGACAAATGCAGGAGTCACTCTGAAGACCTTCCGTGACTTTTTCGGGCAGGACAAGTCCGTAGATGACCTACGCGCTATGACAATGGAACAATGGCGCAAGATTGCTCGTTCCTATTGGGATGAGTGCAAGGCCGACAAGATAAACAATCAGTCCATAGCCGAACTGGTTGTGGATTGGAACTTCAATTCTGGAGTAACCGGACGCAAGGAAATCCAGAAGGTCTTCAATCTGGTCGCTGACGGAATATACGGCCCGAAGACACTGGCCGCACTGAATGGCGAACCGCAGAAATGCGTGTTCTGCAAAATCAAGGATGCCAGAGAGAATTTCTTTCGGAGGCTGGCTTCAAATTCCACATCTCAAGCGAACAACCTCAAGGGTTGGCTCAACAGACTAAACGATTTCAACTATGAAACTATTTGACAGCAAAGAGGACTGGAAGCAATTTCTGCTTCTGATATTGTACGGACTGGCCGTCATAGTGGCAACCGCTCTGTTATGCGGATGCAAAACCAAGTATGTACCCGTGCCCGAAGTGCATCACGAATATCATCATACCACAGATTCCGTATTTCACACCGATAGCATAATCGACAGACAGACCACTATCATACGCGAAGTGGACAGTCTCACTATGGCCCAGTACGGAATAACTCTTAAGAATATGGAACGTGCTTGGCTTGTCCAGAGTGACAAACTATACAAGGAGATTGAACGTCTGAAGCAACTAAAAAGGGACACAATCGAGGTCAGAGACTCCATCAATGTACCATATCCAGTAGAAGTGGTCAAGGAAGTCACTCAGCCTCTCAAACAATGGCAAAAGGGTCTGATATGGTGGGGTGTCATCTGTCTAGTCGCTATTATCCTTTACATAATAGTCAAGATACGCTTTCCGAAAGCGTTGTGATTCTTTCATTTGACTTATTTGGTTAGTAATCTGGGGGTGGCTGTCTGCGAAGATAGCCACTCTCTCGTTAATAGACTGAACATATAGTCCGTCATCGTTTCATAAGTTTCCGAAGTATCCATACGGCTCCGTCAAATACTGCGTTACCTGCTATGTTGGATGCGAAATCCCTGCCGAAACTTTGGCCTCTCTTTATCTCATCCAACTTGTTCATAACCTCTCTGTCTTGACCGACAAGGAATCGTCTTTCCTCGTCAGTCAAGTTCTCAGAGAGTTTCATCAGAATGTACCTTCTTCTGTAGTCCATTACTTCAGAAAGTACTTGCGGACATTGAACTTGCCGTCCTTGTCCTTCAACTTGTCTACTGCAAGCATATAGAACGCTTCGACTGGAATATCCTCAATCTCCGTGTTCAGTATCTTTGCAAGCGACTTCGCGTCATCGGAATAGACCATATTCATAGTCACCCACAGAGCGCAGGAATTGTAGCAAGGCTTCTCTTCCTTATCCAGTCCGAGAGAGTCCATTGCCTTGTTCCATACGTCACGCGACCAAGGTGCCGAAGGCTCCATTCCCATAACAATCTCTTCTGCCTCGTCTGGTGTGAGATAGTTCTTCCACTCGATTGAGGCGAGTTTGTCAATCCACGTCTCCGCTTCACTGGGATTACGTTGGATGAGGTAGTCCATCATCTCGTTCATCACGTCTCCAAAGAGCATCATATTCTCAGTCTTGCGCGAAGACTTCATAGTATCGAACAGATACTGGTACTTCTCCTTTAGTTCTTGTGCGTTCATTTCTTCTTCGTTTTAGTTTTTCCGCAGTTTGGACAAGGTGCTTTCGGAAGTACCATTACCGGCACTTGGGGTAGCCTTGTCGGACGCGGTGTCTGAAATAACCTTTTCATAGATTCTCTTGTAAAAATAGTCGATTACACACATCGCCAACTCAGTCCAGATGGCTAGGTAGGCGAAGAAAAAGGACATAGCCACCGCGCCTATGACATCCTTGGTCGATACAATCATATAAATCAGAGTACTCCAGAACGTACTGCACTTGGGGCAGTTTATAATCTGGAGTGAGATTCCAAAGATGTCCTCTATCTTGCTCACCATACCCAAGTGGTTGGCGCAGGTGAACGCGAACATCAGACAGACGCAGGTGGCTATTTCCAACATCACGCAGTCGCTACATTGAGTGACGTGGTAATTGCTACGGCATTCGTCACGTTACAGCAGGGTTGTACGTTGGTCGGTGCAGCAACTGACTGACCTGCAGTAATGGTGGGCGCTGTGGCACTTGAGCACGGCACGCAGATAGTACAATAGACGTTCTCTGTTCTCGGACATACACCGCAGTTGTTACCGCAGTTGAAAGGCAGATAGGTAATCGTTCCGCTTACCAAGACCTCACAGCAGAAGGTGCTGTTGCCTACGTCCACTGGTGTTCCCAGAGGGGTAAACTTCAAGTCTGCAGTAATCGGAAAGACCTCCTGCGTACAAACCTTTCTGTTGCCACACAGATAGTGGTCGAGGGCCAACAGATAGGAGGCATTGGCGGCTGTACCGCCGGGCACCGTAGTCAGCGAGACTACATATGTTCTTCCGTTATTCATAACTCTTCTTTTTATTCGGGGAGTCTATTGTCTGCACCGCTTCCCCTTCTTGTGCTTTAGGCTCAACAAACGATTCCGGCTGGAACTGAACCATAAACGCATCCAGTCTGTCTGATATGGCCTTTACCATATCCATTGTCGATAGCGACATCTGCGAGGCGCAATACGCCTGCTGTGGCATAGTGCATAACTTGCAGTCTCTGGGGCACACCTTCTTATCCATTTAGGTAGTCAATTATCTTGTTCTTCACTATGGGATTCTTATCCCAGTTCCTTAACGCATCGGTCAGTTTCAGTGCGCTGACCGCCCTTCCCTGCTCTGCGTGCAGGCGGATGAACTCCGTAATGACAAACCTCAGTACTTCCACTTCCTGCTCGTCATTAGCGTAGATGTTGAATGTTATCGGATATCCGTTCATATCAGTTTATCGGTGGTAAAGGTTCTTTCGGCACGGCCCGTTTTCCTATCAGACCGCGTATGAAGTCATATCCTTCGGCCAGAGTGTCTTTGTTCTCTCTGAACCACTCCAAGAATCCGTTGGCGGTATCTTTGGTCGATTCCAGAAAACTGGGTTGTACTGGCTCGAAGTCTGGCAGATTGATATCAGCAGTTAAGTACTCATAGAGTTCCTGCGCCTCCTTCACATTACCTTTGGCTAGTTGGAGGCACTGCAACTTCAATGACGTCTTGCTTGTCGGTTGCACGTTGTTCAGCATAGCCAATCTCTGTTTTCGCCTATTGAACATAACTCAAAGTATGAAAGGGCGCGGATTCCTCCGCAACCCTTCACTTTTTAGCCGTTGCAACCGCAACCGGGGCAACCACAAGGCTGGGGAGCCGAGTAGATGTTTACGGGTGTCGGGTTGAGACTGCTTCTGCCAGTGATAGCATCGGCAAGGGTCTGCTGCATTATCTGCTGCATAGTGTTGTCGATTGCGGTAGTCTGACTCTGTGATTGAGACTGACTGCCCTGCTGCTGTCCACTGATAGAGTCTGTGATTGACTGACTCATTGTCACACCCTGCGCTACTCTCTCGTTGCGCTCTGCGGCCAAGAGGTTGGTCAGAAGGGCCAACTGGTTCTGATTGGCATCATAGCGTGCGTTGGCTACGTCACGAGCGCGGTCAGCCTGACTCTTTGCGTAAGTCGGACCGAATATCCAAGCGCCAATGGCTGCAGCGGCACCTACGGTTCCCAGAACGAGTCCTGCGATACCTACACCGCTAGGACGCTTGCTCTGCATATAGCCGACCTTGACCTGCTCATAAGGACTCATACCACCCTCAAGTGATTTGAGTGCCATTACATCATTCATATCTAAAGCCATAGTTCTGAATTTTGTGTTTGAAAAATGTTAATTATCTCCGCGTAGTACTACACAGACAAAATTAAACAAGGGCGAAACGGAACGCTAATATTCCGAATCGCCCTCACAAAATTATGGCTATCAATCAGTTATCTCTGGGAATGTTTTCCAAATCCTTCTTGTACCAGAACTTCTCCTTGAATCCGGCCTCCTTACGGCCTTGGGGAATCTTGCCAGTCTTGACCAGATAGTCAAACTGCTTCGTATTGTCTAGGTTCAGATACCTAGTCGCTTGGTACTTGCTCAACTTGGGGTCTACGATGCTTCTGGCCGCTTCCAGTAGGAAACGCGCCTCGTCATCCGAGATATTGGTATTGCCTTTGTCAATACCCTCTACGAACGCACTAAGAAGACTTCTTAGTTCTCTTAACAGATTTGACGTGGGCATAGGTGGCTGATATGATTGTGATACCGAGAAGTCCGCAGTGCAACACGAATAGACCTCTATCGGAAATTGGCAACTCAAAGATGTAGTCCAGAATATTGAGTAACTCACAGCACAGAATATACAGAATCAGTACAAAATAAAAAATGCAGAACCTAAAGTAGATAGCAAGCGCAAGCCACGCTATCAGAAAGGTTATGCACATCACATATCCGAGCCACTCGGTCTCGATGAACAGATAGGATAGAATCGAATTACTGGCACAGCAAATCGCACCCACTACGGGTACTAATTTGAGAAGCAATAGCATTAAGTCTCTCATCAGTGAGTCCTCTTTCTGTTTCTAGTTACCCCTGCTTTGGTTGCCAGTCTCTTGGGCCTGCGGGATGAACTTCTGAGTCTCTTCTTCGCCATAGTCTTATATATCTAAATACCCTTAACAAGTCGATTTCTCCTTATCCTCTAGAGCGTCCTTGATTTCCGGCTTCTTGAAAATCAACGCGAACAACTTGAAAATATTGAGTCTTTTCTTGACTCCTTTGTACTCTAGATAATTGTCGATGATTGATTGAAGTTCTATTCCGTAGACAACCGCCATTACTATCAATGGCAATAATGGGATATTGAAGGGCGAAGAGAAGGTAGCACCGATGACCCACGCGATTGCTATCCAACAGATGTAGTCTACCAGTTTGGAGATTGACCGCCTCACCGCTTTAGAGCGTCTGATGGCCTCACCTCGCTTCTTGGATGCCTTTATGCCGAAATTCAAGTCAGCGAGAATCAAAACTACGGCCACTATCAGCCACCCAGTCAGTTTCTCCCATCCGTCTACGAACGGAGAAAGAATAGCAGCAGCTGTGCCACTCAGTAAACTCTTCTCTTCCATACCCTCAAAGGTAGACATTATTTGATTATCAAATACTTTATCTGACAAAAAAATAACGTCTACCTTAACAATCTTTATTCTTCTGGTGCTTTCCAAAGAATATTTTCGCAACTGCCTTCGATGAGTTCAAAGAGTTCGCGTTTGCCGATTTCCTTGCCCTCCATATTGAAAATGGAGGCCATAACTTCCTTATTCTCCTGCTTCAGATTATGCCAGTCACTCCAAGGCATAGGCTTGACGTTGATTTCCACCTCGTCTGAAAGCAGGGTGTCGCGCAAGGCCTCAAGGCGAACAAGTTTATCGTTGATTTCTCCGAACTCCTTCTCTTCCTCCTTCGAGCGCTTGGTCTTTTCCGTCAGTTCCTTCTTGCGCTTGTCGAAAATCTTGGTGTCCTCAATTCCAACTTCCTTCGGGAGCGCATTGTACCTTGAGACATACTCATTGACGAGTCTTTTAACCTCTAACTTGAAGCGAGTGATTACATACGCGCCCTCTACTGAAAGTGAATGTGATGTTACGTCTCCCAGACCAACATCAGCGATTGTTACAATGTCATCAAATCTTAACATAGTTCTAAAAATTAGTGGTTTATGAGTGTTCTTATATATTCTGCAGCCTTGAGTATCGTCTGAACGCTTATGTGTCCGTCTATCATAAACACATCGTCCTCTATTGCAAAGCAATCGTGTTCAAAGAACTTCTTTTCGATATCTGCCATCTGCTCTTCTGTCAAGCGGATTTCCGCTTCATCCTTTTCCCTTTCAAGTTGCTTCTTGAACAACTCGTTGGAATCGTGAGGCCCATTGCATCCTATCTGAAAAAAACGGCCCTTGAGGGAATATCCGGCATCATCCTTATGCGAAGCGCAATGAAGTACCTGCATTTACTGAATGTTACTACCCATTCTGGGTGGTATCATATATACCGATGCAGACCTCGGATATGGCGCAAGCAAGTCAAGTATATCTCCTACCGACTCCGCTGTGATTTCTTCCATCTCCGTTTCAATGTCCATCAGATTGCCGTACTTGTCATACGTCTTCCCCTTGACCTTAACCTTGTTCCTTATCATACCTTCTTCTGATTGATTCTTCCTTCTTGCTTATCTCTTCTTCGTGGTCGCGTTTAAAGTCGGCCAACCATTGTCTGCGTTTACGTTTCTTTCTTGATTCTCCCATATAGTTCATCATCGTTTGAAGGATTCAACCCCATTATCTTCCACTCTCGGAATATTATCTTCTTGCCAGATATTTCAGTAGAGAAAATCGACCCGCACTGAGCACATCTGTATCTCACTATCTCCTTGTCCCAGTCAAGAACACACTTGCATCTAGGACAATACATCTTGGTTCTGGTAACTACACACTCCATTACTTCAAACCCAGTTTTTGTTCTATGTTCTCATATAGGTGCTGTGCACCATCCGTACTCAAATAATTGATG
>Ga0310786_10002886_pt1 | contig 25629 bp, 25 predicted proteins | sample AusTroGonzalo_MG_FD_203881 | JGI IMG/M metagenome (GOLD analysis project Ga0310786, IMG submission 203881) | Bovine rumen microbial communities from tropical cattle in Woodstock, Queensland, Australia - Gonzalo_03 (v2) (version 2) | ecosystem: Host-associated > Mammals > Digestive system >...
ATCCCGTACTTGATACGGGATCCCATCCGCTTTCTAAAACGAAACAAGGTGGAGATGCTGAAATAAATTCAGCATGACAATAGAATTAAAGGAGATTTTTTATGACAAACAAACAGGCATTTACGCTCATTGAACTGCTGGTCGTTGTGCTCATCATCGGTATCCTTGCGGCGGTGGCACTTCCGCAATATCAACGCGCGGTGGACAAAAGCCGCGCGATGAAATATATTCAAGTTCTTCAGGGTATCCGGCGCGTGTTGGACGTGTATTATCTGGCCAACGGGTCCTACACCTACGATTTGACCCTGCTAGACGTTGATTATTCCGCCGGTTGCACATTAGCACAAGGGGCCAGCAAAAACGAGTGGGTCTGCCCGGACGGGTTTTTTATAGACATTGTGAAAGACGGAACCGGCGGCGGTGTTGCCCGCGCCACACTATGCCCGGGCCACAACACGGGGTCTACCGCTTGTTACGCCAACAAAGACATGTCTTACACCGTGTTTGGTCGTTTCTATTCCTATGACCCCGCCGCGCAAGGGACATCCTATTGCCAAGGATACACCGCCCGCGGGCAGGCCATTTGCAAGTCGTTACAGAATATATAGTTTATTTAGCCGTCGGTTTCGGCGCGGATTTGGTTGGGGTTTTGGGTTTGGAAAAATCTTTCATGCGGCTAATAATCTCGGAATAGTTTTGGCGCGATTTGTGCACGTAGTTGGGGTAAGCGTCTTTAATATCCAACTTATAAAAATCACTCCCCATCACTTCTTTCATAAATTCCAACGCCGAAGAATTAAACGCAAAAAACATAAACCATTCTTCGGTTTTTGCGGGGCTGTTGGGCTTGGTGCTAGACGGCCCGGAAACCGAAAATACCCCGGAAATGACCCCCAAAAATTCGCCCGTGTTACTCATCACGCCCGAGCCGCTCATCCCCCGGCGAATCCCAAAATTGCGGGTATAAGCAAGTTCCAATTCTTTTACGTAATGCACCGGATTCGGGTTAGGGAAAACGGAACGACGGCCGTTAAAAATAGAAATAACGGAAATTTTGCGGTCTAAAATATAATTCCCGGCGTCAAAGGCCAAAATCGGCGGGAACGACGGGCTTTTGATGTGATAGAGTGCACTGCGCGCGGCGGGTGTTTGCTCCAAAAATTGTTCAAATTGTTGCCGGGTAATAGCCGTGTGCGGGATATTTTCGTCGCCGCGTTTGTAGTAGGTTTGTGGGGTGCGGTCCAAGTCCAAGCGGATAAGGGCCAAATCGTTTTTGACAAACACGTCGTAGTTAAAATCGGGGTGGATAAATACGGCCGGTTTTTTAGCCGTATGCGTGACGGTGGCCCAAGCGGAAACGGGTTGCTCCAATAAATCCAAGCGGATTTGGCAGGATTTCGCACACGCCCGCTTGACACAATGCGCCGCGGTGGCAAACCAACGCCGTCCGATGCGCGTGGCCTGACATTTATTGCCGGAAGAACTATTACCGCCCAGCGGCAAAATGGTATATTCAAACGTATGTAAAAAGTCGGACTTAACGGTATGTTTATCTTCGTCCGTGACCGAAATAACACTCACTTGCGCCCCGGCTACCAGGGCGGCTAAACCAAAAAATCCGGCGAGTAAAATTTTCCGCATACGCTTAAAAAAACGCGGAGCGAAAAAATTTTTCGCTCCGCGTCTATTTCATCAGATTATTTAATTTCGGACGTACAATGCGGGCAGCGGGTGGCTTCTAACGCAATTTCGCTGCAGCAGTACGGGCATTTTTTCGTGGAAACCGGGATCGGCGCTTGCTCTTTGGGGGAGTTCAATTTGTTGATCGCTTTGATTAACAAAAAGATACAAAACGCCACGATAATAAAACTGATAATCGCATTTAAGAAAAGCCCCAAATTCATCGTGGTAGCACCGGCGGATTGGGCTTCGGCAATCGTCGCGTACGGGCCGGCGGTAGTGCCTTGTTTAATTACCACAAACCAGTTGCTAAAATCTACTTTGCCGATTAACAACCCCAACGGCGGCATCATCACGTCCGCCACCATGGAATTGACGATTTTAGTAAACGCACCGCCGATAATGATACCGACAGCCATGTCAATTACACTTCCGCGCATGACGAATTTTTTAAATTCGTTTATCATGTCTTTAATCATTTTTTTCTCCTTTTTTATAATATGCCACCGCCTTAAAAAGCGGGGTATACAAATCGTTCTCTACTGGATATTTTATTTCATTTGGGGGTACTTCGTCCACAAATTCCACGGGGGCGTTTTCCAAGAGTGCCAAGGGCCGCCGCTCACTCCCTTCCCCCATACATAGCGCGGCCGCCGTGGCGAGCGAGTCCGCCACGTTGACAAGCGTTACTTCCAACCGGCGGCCGAACAAATCGGCTTTTCCGCGCTCGTCGCGCACGCCCTTAAAACCGCCGTACGCCACCGCCCCGGCAATCACGCCCGCGCGCAAGGGCAAAATCATACTGTCGGTTATCACTACGCCTAAATTTTTTACCCCCCACACCGCGCATAACGTCCGACGCAGTTCGGCCGCCAAGCCGTATAAATCGGGCGGCAGAAGTAAAAGTTTTCCGTCTGCATTGGACGCATCAATCCCGGCGTTAGTCATTACCATACCGTCTTTAACCGTCAGCCAACAAAGCGGCGTTTTTAACGCCCACTCGCTTTCCCGTTTAATGAGTTCTTCTTGTTGCGCTTGCGACGCAAAGGGGACGATTTCCCCTTTCCACAAGCAACATAATTTGGACGCCACCGCCAGCACCGTATTTTCTTTAACGGCGGGAATATGGCGCACGATAAACGCGGGCAAATCGGCCCGCGGGGCAAACAAATCGGTCGTAACGGCGGTAATTTTCATAACGCATCAAACGGGGCTACGAAACTGTAAAAAACTTCGCTGGCCAAATAAAGCCCCTCCTCACTTAATTTTACTTTTTTTCCGTCGCGCAGTAACAAGCCCGCGGCCAAATGTTTGTTGATTTCCCGGCCGAAAAAATGTTCTTGCACAGGCGTCAGTTCCACCCCGTCTAATTGCCTAAGCCCCACCATCAGTTTTTCGCCTTCCAACGCCTGGCCCGTTAATGTTTCGCAAGATAACACGGGCGAAATTTTTTCGCGCATGCGGCGGATATATTCCGCTACGTCCGGCGTATTTTGCCGCCGCTCGCCCTCTGTAAATGAGGCCGCCGCACTGCCCAGCCCCACGTACGAGCCGTATTGCCAGTAATTCAAATTATGTTTGGATTCAAACCCCGGCCGAGCAAAATTGGAAATTTCATAATGATGATACCCCGCCGCCGTCAACCGCGCGCGTGTTTCTTCCAGCATGCGCCGCATGAGTAGTTGATCGCACAAAACCCCTTGCTCAAAAAACGGCGTGCCTTCTTCTATTTGAAGTCCGTACACCGAAATGTGCTCCGGTGAAAGCGCAAGCAATTTTTCCAAACTGTGTAAAAATGTTTCCCAGGTTTGCCCGGGTAGTCCGGCGATTAAATCCACGTTGCAGTTTTTTACCCCGCACGTTCGTAAAATTTCCCACGCGCGCAAAAAATCCGCCGCGTTGTGCACGCGCCCCAATCTTTTTAATTCGTCGTCGTTAAAACTTTGTAACCCCACGCTAAAGCGGTTAAACCCGGCCGCGCACAAGCGCGAAATTTTTTCCTTTGTGATACTTTCCGGGTTGGCCTCAAAGGTGCTTTCTTCAAACGAAGAAACCGGTTGCAGTTGGCCAATAAGCGCAACCAGTTTTTCCAACTGCGCAAGCGTAAGCAAACTAGGCGTGCCGCCGCCCACGTAGAGCGTTTGAAACGAAACACCGCGCGCGCCCGCGGCCTCTTGGGCCAAGGCGGATAAATAAGTATCTATTAAATTTTCCCGCCCGGCAAACGAGGCAAAATCGCAATAATTACATTTCTGTTTGCAAAACGGGATATGCAGGTAAAGTCCGGTCATTATTTTTTATGTTCGGCTTCGTAGTTTAAGTAGGCCAGGATAAACGGGTCCAAGTCGCCGTCCATAACGGCCGTAATTTGGGAAGTTTCGTATCCGCTGCGTAAATCTTTAACCAGTTGATACGGCATAAACACGTACGAACGGATTTGGTGTCCCCAGGCGATTTCGCCTTTTTGGCCGTAGCGTTTTTCGGCCTCGGAGCGTTTTTTATCCATTTCCAATTCGTAGAGTTTGGCTTTTAACATTTTCATGGCGGTTTGGCGGTTTTGCAGTTGGCTGCGCTCAATGCGGCAAGACACCACAATCCCCGTCGGAATATGCAAAATACGCACGGCCGATTCTACTTTGTTGACGTTTTGACCGCCGTGGCCGCCGGCGCGGGAAGTTTCCAACTGGATGTCTTTTTCCGGGATTTCAATGTTGATGTCCTCGTCAATATCCGGCAGTACATCGCACGACGCAAACGACGTATGCCGCCGCGCGTTGGCATCAAACGGCGACACGCGCACCAAGCGGTGCACGCCGTTTTCGCCTTTCAAATAGCCGTAGGCAAACGGCCCTTCCACCATGGCACTTAAGGTTTTAATACCGGCTTCTTCGCCGTTTTGCGCGTCCAGCACGGAAAATTTAAACCCGTGTTGTTCGGCCCAGCGCGTGTACATACGCACAAGCATTTGCGCCCAATCGCACGACTCCGTGCCGCCGGCCCCGGCGTGAATAGTTAAAATGGCATTGAGTTTATCGTTCGGCTCGCAAAGGCGGATCTCCCCCTCTTTTTGAGCGACTTGTTTTTCGGTTTCTTGTAAGGAAGTATATAAGGCGGCCAGTTCGGTTTCGTCTTGCATTTCTTTACACAGTTCAAAAAGGGCTTTGTCGTCCTCCAGTTTTTTTTGCAAGGCGCGGAAAGTTTCTATGCGGCTTTTTAATACATCCAGTTGACGGCTGATTTCTTTGGCTTTTTGGGTATCGTTCCAAAAAGACGGGTCCGATGAGATTTTTTCCAACTCGGCCAGTTGGCGTTGTTTACCGGCGATATCGTCTATCGTTTCTATTTTCGCTACGCGCTCGGCCAGGGCTTGCACGTGTTGCTCTACGTCTTTAAACTCAATGTTATTCATAGATAAACACCATCGCAAAAATTAACACCGAGCCAAACAAAACCGCGCAAATCCACGCAAAAACGTTGCCATATTTATCGTAAAAAGTCAGGTGTTGCGCCAGCGGGACTTTTGCTTGCAGTAGCGCGCGGGAAAACAAATCGGACTTTTGTTCTATCCGGCCGTACGCATCAATCACCGCGGAAAAACCCGTGTTGGCCGCACGCAGGACCGGGCGGCCCGTTTCCACCGCGCGCAGGACGTTGGCGGCTAAATGTTGGTGCGGGGCGGATGTGTCAAAAAACCACGCATCGTTTGTTAAGTTGACAAATAAATGCGCCCCTTGTTGACTCTGCCGTCGCCACAGTTGCGGGAAAATGGCTTCATAACAAATCGTACTGCCGATGCGCACCCCCTCCGCTTCCGGTAACGGTTGCAAACGCGGACCGGACGTAAACATCCCCAATTCGCCCAAAATGCTCACGTGCGGGAACAAACGGCGGACCCATTTTTCAAGCGGGATATATTCGCCAAACGGAACGAGTTTTATTTTGCGGTACACTTGCACCCAATCGCTATTGGGCGCAAGCACATACGCCCCAACGTATTGCTTGCCCAGTTGCGTTACGGACGAGCCCACCACTTGATACGCCCCGGAACGCAAGGCAATATCTTCCATGAGTTCCCAATACGGGTCTTCCGTTAGTTCCCCCGGCGTAACGCTTTCGGGCCAGACGGTCAGTAAATTTTCCGCGTTAGCCAGTTCATCCCCGAAGGAAGAAATCGTATCTAAAATTTCCTGTTCAAAAAGCGGATCCCATTTTTTGTACTGGTCAATGTTGGGCTGGACCAAGGCGGCTTGAATAAAATCCGTAGGGGTTTTTTCCGTCCTTATCGGCAAGCGCATGTCGCCCCCGTACGAGGCCCCCAACACCACCGCCGCGGCTAAAAACAAGCCCAACATCACGCTTTGGATGCGCCCGGCCGATAAACCCTTGCCCACCAACGCACTTGTTAAAATGAGCAGAAAACTGATCCCGTACACGCCGGTAAAGGCGGCCAGTTGCAAAAACTCCGGCATATTCCATTGGGTGTATCCCCACATCACCCACGGAAAACCCAAGCCGTAAAACGCAACCGTTTGATGGAGCCACTCCAACGTAACAAACCCACACGCGGCCACCAGCGCAAACAGCCACCCTGTTTTTTTAAGGAAATAACAAGCCGCGCCGAACAACCCCGTCTGCACCGATAGCACCGCGCAAAGCCCCAGCCACGCCGCCATAGATAACCAAACCGACAACCCGCCCCCGTGCAAACACGTATAAAAAATCCAGTAGAAAATACCGGCGTTAAATAAAAACGCCGTCACCCAGCCGTACATAAACGCGGCACCCGGGCGGCGGATTTTAATAACTCCCCAAAAAAACGGCACCCACGCGATCCACGCCAACGACGAAAAAGACGGCCCCGGGAAACTTAAAAACACCAGCACCGCCGTAGCCAACGCACAAAATAACAAAAACAAACACCGCCCCAACACGGTTAAACCGCTTTCTTCGGGGCGGCGCAACACAAAGTAACGGGGCGAGTACGTAGAGATACGGCGTACTAAACTCATACTATTCCTTTAGTAAGCAATCCGGCACATCTTAGACACGCACACCGCCATCGCACTGGGGCTACATTCTTCTTCGGTGCTGGGGGTGGTGTCCGGGCACGTAGTAGTTACCGGGCGGGCGGTAAGTTGGTTATATTCCAGCGTGTACATCGCGTTAATCGCGGTAACGCCGGAAGGACCAATCAAACAACCGCACGGGTCTTTATCTACGATGATACAATCCTCGTCAATAGTGCACGCATAAATGCGGCGCAGTTTGTTTTGCAACGCAACGGCCTGCGCTTGTTTTTGTTGCAGTTCTTCTTTGGCAACCACTTCTTGCGGATTCATTTGCGGCAACGAAACTTCTATGGGTTTTTTGCGTGCCATAAACGTGGGCAACGAAGAAAGCAACACCAACGCACAGATGACGGCAACAACATCTCTTATTTTTGAGTTCATAAATCGGCCCCGCAACATTTTTTGTATTTTTTGCCGCTACCGCACGGACACGGGTCGTTTCGCCCGATATGCTTGGAAACGGGTTTCCCACCGTCTTTGGCGTTAGCGGCTTTTTCTTCCTGCACGCGCTGCGCCGGGGTGCGCCGCGGCGGCAGTTGCAGGCGGAAAATATAACTAACCATCAAATCGCGCACCCGGTTCAACATGGCCGAGTACAAATTATAGGACTCTTTTTGATATTCAATGAGCGGATCTTTTTGGGCGTAGCCGCGCAGACTGACGTTGTTGCGCAGTTGGTCCAATTCGTATAAGTTTTGTTTCCACGCCGCGTCTAACAACTGGAGCATCAGCATCCGTTCAATCTCGGCGAAGTTAATGCCCTGTTCGGCAAAGTAAGCGGCGCGGGCTTGGTACAATTCTTTGACTTGGCACAAAATATCATCCACCAATTCTTCGCGCGTTTTACGGCCGACTTTTTCCGCCGTGTACGCAAAATCAAGCGGGAAGAAATTGCGCAAACTTAAATTCAGCGCCTCAAAATTACTGCGTTGCGGATGCGTGGGGAAATAGTATTGTTCCACCAGTTCATCGGCAATTTCCCACATCATCTGCAAGGACCGCTCGGACATATTTTCCCCGTCCAAAATAGCGTTACGCAACCCGTAAATAGCGGTACGTTGTTGGTTCATCACTTTATCGTAATCCAACAATTGTTTGCGGATATCAAAGTTGCGCCCTTCCACCATGCGTTGGGCACTTTCAATTTGGCGCGTCATCAAACTGTGTTCAATGGCCTCGCCCTCTTTCATACCCATGTGGCTTAATAAGGCAGAAATTTTAGCCGTGTTGGCAAACAGGCGCATCAGTTCGTCCTCCAGCGAAATGTAAAAACGCGACGAACCCGGGTCGCCTTGGCGGGCGCAACGGCCGCGCAGTTGGTTATCAATGCGGCGCGATTCGTGGCGTTCGCTACCGATGACATGCAAGCCGCCCAGCTGGATGACCTCGGCCTGTTCTTTTTCATCGGCCGGATTACCGCCCAGTACAATATCCGTACCGCGGCCAGCCATGTTGGTCGCCACGGTGACGGCCCCTTTGCGGCCGGCTTGGCTGATGATCTGCGCTTCCATTTCGTGGTATTTGGCGTTTAATACTTTGTGCGGAATCCCGCGCGCGTGTAACATGCGGCTTAACTTTTCCGACTTTTCAATAGAGCGCGTGCCGACGAGCACCGGCGCGCCTTGTTTCCACAAGGATTCTACTTCATCGGCAATGGCTTTAAATTTTTCGCGCTCGGTCAAGTAAATCAAATCTTGGTAATCCACGCGTTTAGAGGGGCGGTTGGGGCGGATTTCCACCACGTCTAATTTATAGATTTGCCAAAACTCGTTGGCCTCGGTCATGGCGGTACCCGTCATACCGGAAAGTTTGTTATACAACTTAAAGAAGTTTTGGAAAGTGATGGTTGCCAGCGTTTGGTTTTCTTCTTTGATTTGAAGTCCCTCTTTGGCTTCCACGGCTTGGTGAAGTCCGTCGCTCCAGCGGCGGCCGGGCATTTCGCGGCCGGTAAATTCGTCAATGATAACGACTTCGCCGTTTTTAATCACATACGCTTCGTCTACTTTGTACAAATAGTGCGCGCGCAACGCTTGATTGATGTGGTGGACCCATTCGGATTCCACATCGTTATACAAGTTGGAAACATTTAAAAACTTTTCCGCCTTGGCAATACCGGTATCGGTCAAGTTGGCGGTGTGGGCTTTTTCGTCCACGATAGCGTCGTAACCGGCGTCCAAACTGGTGCCTTCGTACTTGGCTTTTACTTCGTCCTCCTCGGTAATCAAACGGACTTTTAAGGACGGAATTAAACGGTTGACGATGTAGTATTTATCGGTGCTTTGTTCGGACGGGCCGGAAATAATCAGCGGGGTGCGGGCCTCGTCAATTAAAATGGAGTCTACTTCGTCCACGATACAATAGTTCAGCGGGCGCAAGACGCGGTCCTGCCGGGAAATAACCATGTTATCGCGCAAATAATCAAAGCCGAGTTCGTTGTTGGTAACGTACGTAATATCTTTGGCGTACATTTCGCGGCGTTCGTCGTTATTCATATCGTGGCTGATGTAGCCGACCGATAAGCCCAAAAATTCGTGGATAGGGCCCATCCATTCGCGGTCGCGGTGGGCCAGGTAATCGTTGACGGTAACGACGTGCACGCCCTTGCCTGTGAGCCCGTTTAAGTAAGACGGCAACACGGCTACGAGGGTTTTCCCTTCGCCGGTGCGCATCTCGGCAATTTTGCCTTGGTGGAGTACGATACCGCCCAAGAGTTGCACATCATACGGCCGCAAACCAATCACGCGGCTGGCCGCTAAACGCACCACGGCAAACGCTTCGGGTAAAATATCTTCCAACGTTTCGCCGTTTTGCAGCCGGTTTCTAAATTCTTGCGTTTTGGCTTTCAGTTCATCGTCGGACAGTTTTTCAAACTGCGCGGTAAAGCGGTTGGCATCGTCTACATAATGTTGAATTTTCTTTAAATCACGTTCACTTTTTGTTCCAAAAATTTTATCTAAAATACGGCGCATCATATCGTAAAGTTCCTTTTGTTAATGTGGTATAAAATGACAGAACACCCCCTACGGGAGTGTTCCTATTCATTTGGCAACCGGTTTTTTGTTTTTGGTTTTTGTTTGCAAATTTTTAGTTTGGCGCGCCGCTTGGGCTTGCTTGGCGGCGGCCTCGCGGGCGGCGGCTAATTCCTGTTCAAATTTTCCTTCGGTGGAGGAAACGTAATCTTGCGCCGCTGATTGGGCAAACTCGCCGGAGTTTTTCTTTAAGGATTTGATTTCATGCTTGAGCATTTTAATATCAAATTCCAATTTTTCCGCTTGGGCGGCCCTTTCGTCTTTGGAGAGCGTTTTGTCTTTGCGTACGGCTTTTAATTGCGCTTTGGTTTGGGAAAGTTGGTACTGGCGCAAATTGACCGAAACAGACCAAATGTTTTTCATCACTTCCGACACGTCTTGTGTAAACGCCGTGCGCGCGGCGGAAACATCCGTGCCCGTCATTTTGGCACCCATCCACAAACCGCGGTAGGTGTTGGATAAACCTTGCAACGCAATGGAATTATCAAAATTGCGTGCCACACCGATAAGTTCATATTTATCGGCCGGGGCCTTGCCGGATTGATACGTTTGCAAAAAGGTTTCCAAAACGGAGTTATATTCGGCGGAGTTTTGGGCTTTTTCTAACACGGACGGATTGAACTGGGCAAAAATTTCCAACACTTCTTCGCGGGAAAAGGACGGATTGGCCGTTTGTGCGTACAACGCGGCCGATAGTGCCATAGAGGCCAAAATAAAAACGCTCTTTTTCATACAACCTCCCTGTAAAATAAGACCTATTTGTATTGTGCTTTATATTGGGGGTTTACGTCAAGTACTCGCCGTACGGGCAAGAGGCCTCGAACCTCTTTTAGTATTTGAAACGATGTGTTAGCAAAATGGTTTTTCATGGACGGTGCACTTCGTTGTGGCCCTTATAGGGCAGGTGTAAAGGGGTCTGCCGTTATTAAACAAAGCAACGACAACTACAACGACAACAACATTTTGAAAAAAGCCCTTGACAGATCAAAAAAAAAACGATAATAAAGGGTCAGTAATTTTTGCAAGGAGAAATTTTTATGAGAAATAAAATCAAACAAGAAACAACCTTTCATATTCCCCGAGGGTCGTTATCGGGGATCTGCAGTTGTCGTTGCTGTTTTGATAAACAGCAGACCCCCGACAAAAACTCTCGGGGGATAAAAGAGGTAGAACAGACCCATTTAATGTCGGGTTTACACCCGACCTACAACAGCGCAGGGTTCACGCTTATTGAACTCCTTGTCGTCGTTCTTATCATCGGCATATTGGCGGCGGTGGCCGTGCCGCAATATAAAATGGCTGTCCTCAAATCTCAATACAGCACCTTAAAAGACCGCGCCCGCACGTTGGCCTCCGCCATGCAACGGTATCATTTAGCCACCGGCACGTATGCTACCTCTTTGGCCGAACTGGATATAAGTTTTTCTGTTCAACGGGAATTTAAAAATCCTTCTTCTTTCTATATTTACTTCAACGATAACACTTATTGCGAAATGTATTTTGTAGAAAACAACCATAATACGATTTGCGGAACCACGGTTTTTGGCACTAATATTCGTTATGTACAAGAACATTTTGGCAACTACCGTAAATGTTCGACCTCCAGCACTAACACAAACGATATTTTTAACAAACTGTGTAAAAGCGAAACCGGAGATAACTCCCCTTCTTGCCCCGATTACGGTTGTAACTACGACTATTGATTTTTCCATATAACAAACCCCCGCCGTTAAGCGGGGGTTTTAATCCCTACCTGGGGGGATTTCCCCAAGGAGAATTATATGCAAAAAACAATTTATCTGGCGGCCGTGCGGAAGAAATTACCTTTGACGTTGCGCGCCAACTGCACGCGGCCTAACGTCTTATCCGCCCGGACGATCACATCTTTGGAATTGGGTTTAATAGTCTCTTGGCTGACGCCGAAAATGTCGCCTTGTTTAATGAAACCCAGTTGCCCGTGATTGTTGATTTGAACTTCCAGTTTCAAATCGCCGTCCACGCTTTCGGCCAGTAAATCTTCTTCGCCCAACGTAAACGAAAGCGGGAATTTCGGATCTACCACGCGTTTAATAGCCACGGGTACATCCGCCGCGTTTTTGACAATAATCGCACACGCGTTATTATCGGCTTGGGCAAGCGCGGTCAAACGTTCGGGCACCACAATCGTCCCCGAAATATTAAAACGGCCCTCGTGCACTGTACGGTGCCAAGCATATCCGCAAACGAACACACTGACAACCGCCAGTATAATCAGAAATTTCTTCATATTATTATTGTAATCAATTTTTTGCGTTTTGACAAGCCCCCTTGCCGGGGTGCCCTGCGGGCATAAGACCTTGACAAATCAAAAAAAAAAACGATAATGGAGTGATGGAAAAATTTTTCAAACAGGAGAAAACATGAAAAACAAACAAGCATTTACGTTAATTGAATTATTAGTCGTTGTACTCATCATCGGCATTTTAGCGGCGGTGGCCTTGCCGCAATATCAAAAAGCGGTGGAGAAAGCGCGTATGACGGAAGCCGTCTTACTTATTAAAAAAATGGCCGAGGCCCAGGAACGCTATAAATTGGCAACCGGTGCATATGCCACCGCCGAAGAATGCGAGGTGTTGGATATTGACATTCCGCACACGAGCGTAGAACTTCATAACGGGACAAATCGTTTAGTGACTAAAGACTTTTCATATATTTGCAGAGGTTCTTTGTTAACGGATATTGCCGTTGCCCAACGCAGACCGGCCGGTACAAAATATTATTTAGCCATCAACGATAACGGACAAATGCGATGCGACATATACAGCAACGCTACGGCCACTCAACAAAAACTTTGTAACGAGTTAAACCAAAAAGGTACTTTGTAGCCCCCGGGACCTCATCCCCGAGCGTTGGCGGTGCGCCGCGTTCGGGGATCCGCAGTTGTTGTTGCTTTATTTAATAACGGCAGACCCCAACAGAAACACTTGGGGGAAAGAAATAGGTTGGGGCTTTTTTAACGTCAGGTTGACACCTGACCTACAACGGCCCCAGCGCGAAAGGGACGGCCCGCCGCCCCAAAGACTAACTTTGTAGATGATTATATGATTTTTCAAATTCGCTCCGTATTGCGCGGGCAAGTTGGGCGCATAGCCGTATCTGTATGATACGGCAAGCCCAAGGGACGCGCAAGACGGCAGAATTTGGAAAATTGTATATCGGTAGCAAGTAACAACGGCACAAACATTTTTAAGGTGGAGATCCTGAATCAAGTTCAGGATGACGTCCTAGGGAGTGTGCGTGCTTACAAAATATACATCCGTCGTTACAGACTAACACAATAGATGTTCGGCTGATTTGTCAAAACCGGGACGGCCCGCCGCCCCAAGACTAACTTTGTAGATGATTATATGATTTTTCAAATTCGCTCCGTATTGCGCGGGCAAGTTGGGCGCATAGCCGTATCTGTATGATACGGTAAGCCCAAGGGACGCGCAAGACGGCAGAATTTGGAAAATTGTATATCGGTAGCAAGTAACAACGGCACAAACATAATGTTTGTGCCGTTGTACGCGCTTATAGAACTTACCAAGGCCGTTAATTATTGCTTAAAGAAACCCCAGAGATTGGCGTTATACACCCACCCCTTGCACGTCCCGTCTTTAGCATTGGCGGGCTCGTCAATTACTTGAATCCACTTGCCTTGGCGGGTGAGATATTTAAACGGATACCCCTTTTCTACCGTGCACACAATATCGGCGCTGGCGGAAGGCGATTTACGCACGTTCACATCTACTTTGGCCGACATACCGCCGTTGGGGCTTAACAAATCGGCCGAGATCCAGCCCGTGTAGCCCTCAAAATCTTTCACCATTACCCAACTTTTATCTTCGTTGGTTTTTACCATAATCACAGGCGTATAGCGCCACGCATAAAACTTAATGGCACATTTGGTACCGGCGCACGAGCGGATATTGGCCCGTTTCGCGTTGACGCTGGCATATTTTTGCGCAGCGGCCGGCAAAGCAACGCAGACCGACAAAATAAGTAACGCAACTAATTTTTTCATAAATTTCTCCTCTCACAAAACGTACTACTACCTTACAAGTATAGCATATAGTTGGCCGCTTGCGTCAAGTTTTATGCGAACGGCTCCCAAAAAAGTTATAATAAAGAAAATTACCCCTTATACGGAGCCATCTATGAAAGAACAAGTAGAACAAGTCATCAACCAAATCCGCCCGATTTTACAAGCCGACGGCGGCGACATCCAACTCATCGGCGTGGACGAAACCACCGGTGTGGTAACGGTCCGGCTGCAAGGCCGCTGTGGCGGTTGCCCGCACGCCCAACTGACGTTGCAAGCCGTCGTGGAACGGAAACTCAAAGAAGAAGTCCCCGGCGTCACCGCGGTTGAACGCGCGTAATGGCTAAAATAGACTTACACACCCATTCCGACTTTTCCGACGGAACTTCCTCGCCGGAAGAAGTCGTACACGCCGCCTTGAAAGCGGGGGTCAAATTTTTCGCCTTGACCGACCACGACACCACCGACGGCGTTACCCGCGCGCAAGCACTCTGCCAAGGACATCACTTGCCGTGCGTAACGGGGGTGGAAATCAGCACCCGCGAACACGACCAACTGCATTTTACGGGCTATAATATAGACCTGCAAAATACGCAATTTCAACAATTTTTAGCCGCTAACCGCCAACACCGTAAAGAACGTATCTGCAAAATTATCGCCCAATTACAACAAGCCGGCGTACCTATTACCGAAGAAGATGTGTTTAAACGGGCCCCCAATACGGTTTCGCGCGCGCACGTGGCCGACGCATTAAAAGCCAACGGTGTGGTATCCTCGCGCCAAGACGGGTTCCGCAAATACCTGGTGCCAGGTTGCGTGGGGTATGTGCCATCGGTAGGAGTGACGGCGCTAGAGGCCATTAAACAAATTAAACAAGCCGGCGGACTTGCCGTCATCGCACACCCCGGCATTTCTTCCTCCGTGTGGAATTTCCCCGCGTGGGTAGAAGCGGGATTAGACGGGATAGAAGTATTTTATCCGGCCCATTCCCAAGCCCTCAAACACGATTTATTGGCATTGGCCCGCCGCTATGATTTATTATGTACGGCCGGGTCTGACTATCACGGCCCGCACGGCGGCCGCATTACCACCCCCGGTATCAACTTGCCCGAGCCGTACTACAACCGGTTACGCCATAAACTGTTCGGTAGTTAATTTTCCCCATTAAAAAGCCCCCGGTTTTGCCGGGGGCTTTTTTTGGGTAAATCGTTTTTAGTTCGCCGGGGCCGCATCGTCCAAGTTCAATTCTTGCGGCGTGTCCTTTTTCAGTTTGGCTTTGAGTTTAACTTGGCTTTGACGGCCTTTTTCATGCACTTTTTTGCCCAGCGGCGTCTCTTTCCACATTTTAATCAAACTGGACGAAGCAAACATCGGCACGGTCATCAACCAACTGAGTCCCAACAACCCGCCGGCAAAGACCATATCCCACGTATACGTACCGGGGGCTAACATCGCACCTAACCCGCCGAATGCCATCGTCAACGACACGAGCGAGGAGATCTCGCGGCGGTATTTTTTGTGTTTTTCCATGATGTAGTTAAACATCTGGGTAAAGAAGTTGCCCATACCCAAGTTGGCCACGGCCGCGCCGGCAATCATCATCGGCACGCTCCCGCCGGAGAGCCCAATCGCCATCGTCCCCAGCGCGGACAACGCCGAGCAGAACATATACATAGATCCCGCGCTGATCTTGGGGCTTAACCAGTTACCGCCGATACGGCCGATAATCATCGGCAAGTAGAGCGTTACGGCCACGAGGAAGTTTGCCATATCGCCCGCGGGGATAACTTGGTTCATCGCGCCCGCGAACGAACTGGATACGACAAATTCATGCACGGTAGCCAACGTCATACCGGCCAGCAACGGGGCTACGCCTTCTACTTTAAGCATACCGGCCATGTTTTTGAATAAATTCTCTAACTTGCTCAGTTCCGCAGTTGTATGCGATACCACCCCCGGCACTTTGGCGGGGTCCATGTGCAGTTCGCCCAACCGGCCGGCCAAGGCCTCCAACGATTCTTGTTTGGCCCGGGCGTATACTTCATTATGTTTGAGTTTGGAATCTACTTTCTGCCGGGCCAGCACGTACGAATCCAACGCATCATACAAGGCCCGCGTTTTAACGTCAATTTGTTCCGCGTCGTGTTTCGGGTTGGTTAATTCCGCCGCCAAATCGTCCACCGCGCGGGTAATGGCATTTTGATTTTGGATGACGTTCTTGGCCGAATACGCATCGCGCAGTTTGGCACGCATCATACGCCAAGTCAACCAACCGCTATACACCGCGTAGATGGGGAAACTGGCCGAGAAATCTAACCCCAAATCCGCCCCGAACCAATGCCCGACTACGTTAATACCGTACGGCAAGGCCAAGAAAGAGAGCGTACCGACGTTTTTGAAAATAAACCCTAAATTGTACCGGATGAGGTGCGAAAGTTGTGTCTTGTCTTCTTCCAGCAGTTGGCCGTGTTCCTGCGCGTATTTTTTCGGGTGGAAAATCTGTTGGAAAACTTCCTTGCCGCGGCGTTTGACCAACGCTTTGGGGGTTTCGTCTACCACTTGTACGGCTTGGGCGGCGTCCTCGGCATTGTCGGTAATATATTCCACTTCCCCGCCGTTAGCGCGGATGAGCAAGTTGGTAGTGAGTTGTTTTAACACCCCGCTGGCACTCATTAAGAGTAAGGCGGAAAGGAACAACCCTTTTTGAAGCCCGTTTAAGGTGACTCCGTCCACAAACCCGTAAAATCCGCCCGCCACGGCCAGCACCCCGGACAGGGTGGAAAGCGCCATGGAAAGCGTCATCATGCGGCGTTCGCCATACTTTTTAAGAGCCGGCGTTAACAAAGAGGCCAAACCGGGCAGTACGTAGTTGGTACCAAACATCAAACGGTCGGCATTGGAGGGAGAAATTTCCAAGGGGCCACCCACCATCGGGCCGAACGTCTTACCTAAACTTAAGTTGCTGGCGGAAAGCCACGTGCTGACAAATTTGGCCCCGTTTTGGGTAGAGCGTAGAGCGATATTTAATTTTTCGGAACTTTCGGCCGGATATTCTTTTAATACTTTGACCAGATCCGAAATTTGATGTTTGGGGATACGGACGTACAATTTTGTTTCCCGTACCGGCTTATCGGATTCCGGCAATAACCACCCCAACTCTCCGTTTTTCATAAGGACCAGTTTAATCCCCGGTTTTAAACTGCGTTCCGGCACGGTTACGGTAAGAGGCAACTGCTCCATAGTTCCTTCGCGGAAAACGGGCAGGTCTTTGGATTTATAAAAATTGTTCGGGCTGGCTTCTAATTTAAGTTTGAAATCTTTCACCCCTTGCTGTTGCAACATATCTACGAGCAACCCTACTTGATTGTGTTGCAAGCGGAAATAGAAGTGATCCATGGTGCTGGGTTTGCGGGTTTTGTTGCGCATTTCCAGTACATAATCGCCTTTTTTCAAACGGGTTTCGGGTTTTACGACAACGCGGTTGTACGGGGTTTTGCTATGATTGGCCCAAAAAGCGTTCCAGTTGCGGTTTAAGAAACGGTTGCTGATACGTAAGTTGACGGGTAAAATGCTTTCGTGTCCGTTGGCGTCTTCCAAGGTAAGCAGGAAACCGTCTTCGGCAAAATCCACAATCGGCTTTTCGGCCAGTCCGTCCGTTTCATCGGCCGAGGCCACACCGCGTTGGTAATCTAACAACGGGTCCGATACCGGGTGTATACGGGTGGCGTCGTGCAAGCCCGGGGCTTCGCTTTGGCGGACTAACGCGCGGGCCTCTTGGCGCGCTTTCCACCACGAGGTAACTTTATTCCAAGAATCTTGCAAGGCAAAGAACGGGAAACCGGAGTACAAAATGCCGGAATTAGAATTGGCAACCGGTTTAGAAACCGGCGCCGCCGCGACGGGCGTTTCGGTCACGCCGGCCGGAATTTCCGGTGCGCCCAAGGATAATTCCCCTTGCGGGAAAGCGGGTACTTCCAAAGCGGGAATTTCGGCCGCCGGGATTTCGCCCGGGCGGACCGACGCGGGTTGCGGCTTAACGGAAAGTTGGGCTACAACGGCTTGTTGCGCACTGATTTGCGTGTGCGCCAAGTTAAATTTCTCGGCAAGACCTTTGCCGACTTCTAAATATCCTTGCGTAATCTCCGCAGACGGATCGCCCAATGCCGCCATATACGGCTCGCGGAATACTTGTGCCTCTTGGAGTGAATCCGGGATAATCGGGTCCGCGTCGGCAATATCCATTTCGTCTACTTCCAACACTTCGCCGCGTTTCGCCATTTCTTCTTTCACGCCGCTCCATACGCTGGATAACATCGCGTTGGGTTTTTCCAAGCGGAACTTGGCTAATGCGCGCAGTTCGTTATACGCTTCTAAATTGAGTAAGATACGCGTGGCGTAATAATCTACATACGGGTTTAACCCGCCGTAATTTCTCTCGGCTAACGATAAAATCTCGGCCGCGTTTTCTTGGGTGCCGAGAAGTCCGATATAACTGGCTGCGCCCCATACCTGCGCAAAGTATTTAATGTGGTCCCCGTTTTGGACCGTCGCGTCTTTAATATAGCGGATGAGCATGTCCACTTCGGCTTGGACTTGCACGGTATTGGGGACTACAGTACCTTCTAATAATTGGCTGGTAAAACCGGAGAAAACGTAATTTTCCATTTCAATACCGGTAAGTTGGGAAATGGAACTTTCGCCCAGTAACACTTTTTCGGCAAATGCGGGAGTGGAGACGGCGCTAAATTGGGCCGTAGCGTTGCGTGCTAAACCGACGTTGCGTAAATTGGTGTGCATATTGACGCTGCGCACCGCGCCCGAGCGAACGGCCGTGCTGACCAGATTGGCCGTGTATCCGCGCACGTTGGCGTTGCCCAAGCGTTGCATGCCGCGCACTAATTGCTCCGGGTTTTTAACCAATTTTACGGCCGCACCGCGAAATGCCGACGGCCCCACCGGTATCACTTGGGCCACCGAAGGGGTCAGGCTGCTAAACAACATGCAGATGCTTAACAATACGGCCATGAACGCTCTCATAAAGTCTCCTTTACTAATAGTATACGGGAAAACCCAAAAAAAACTAGGTCCAAAAGACCTAGTTTTTTTTGCCCTTTGGACCTAGTTTGAAATAAATCTATTTTGATACAGCAATTTTGTAAAATGGAAGAAACCGGATAAAAAGGATATACTGCCTCCGCCCCCTTAGACCCGTTACTGCGAGGTCTGGGCGTGCACTGACACTTTCGCTTGAAACGATTGCAGTACATAAACAACTCCTTTTATTAGCTCCGTATTTATTGTACCACAAAACGCAAACGGTTTGCAACTATTTTTATTTTACCGTCGGAAAAATAAACTTGACATTAAAACCCAAAACGGACAAACCGGAACAAAACCCGTTGCAAATCCAAAGAATTTGTTATAATAAACTTGTTAAGCACAGACGTTGCTTAACCACAATTTGAATCTGTTTTTGGGACCGTGGAAAAAACGGTGCGCTTTTGGGAAAACCAAAAGAGTAAAGGAATACCAAAAATAGCCGGTAAGGGCGCAGTAAAAACGGACTAATTACCCGTTTCTATTGTGCCAAGTGTTCGTCGTATATACGACAAACCGCGGCTGTTATTTGCTGGGTGCATTCCTTTACTCAAAAGATATCAGCCGTTTGTTATGTTTTCCCTCCCCCCCAAAAACAGTAAGGAGAACATAACATGAAAAATCATCAAGCATTTACCCTTATTGAATTACTTGTCGTCGTGCTGATTATAGGCATTTTAGCCGCCGTGGCTCTGCCGCAATATAAAGTGGCCGTAGCCAAAAGCCGGCTGGCCGCCATTAAACCTATTTTGCTCGCTTTTAAAGAAGCACAAGAAAGATATTATTTAGCCAACGGGGAATATTTGGAAAACGGCTCTTTGGATGCATTAGATATAGAACACGCTTGTACAGGAACAAACGGGGAAGACGAAACGGTCTTTTTTTGCGACAAATACTTTAATATAGACATAAAAAACGGTCTGGCATTAAGAGCCGATTATTGCCCCGGATACCAAAACAATCACGGAACGTGCCGAGAAAATGAAGATTTTAAATTCCGTATTATATACGACCAATCACCTACCAATCCCGGAAAAATGATATGCACCGGAATTACCGATTTCGGACAAAAAGTTTGCAAAGCCGCACAATAACAAATAACAACGGCACAAACATTTTTTAAGGCGGAGATCCTGAATCAAGTTCAGGATGACTCCTTTGTTTGTGCCGTTGTACGCGTTTATAGAACTTACCAAGGCCGTGATTTATAGCATCTTATATTGAGGCGGCCCGCCAACCAAAAGACTGACTTTGCGAAACTTTGGCTGATTTGTCAAATTCTCTCCAAGTTACGTTTGCTAGTGCCCCGTAGACGTAATGGTAGTTACGTCAAGAGGGCAGGCAAACGTAAATTGGCAGAATTTGGCAAATTGTTGCCCGAATAAGTAACGGGGTGCAAAATAGGTATTTTTGCACCCCGTACGCTAAACGAAAGATAACAAGGCCGTTATAAAATTACAACATCTTATGTTTTAAGCGGCTGGCGATGTTGTCCAACTCATCTAGCGAGTGATAGTGAATAACAAGCGTGCCTTTCTTCATATTCTTGCCACACTTCACTTCCACCTTGGTCCCCAGCGCGGTTTGCAAGTCGTTCTCAAAACTAATCACATCTACCGATTTGGTTTTCTTGGCGGATTTCTTCGTCGGAAACATCAGCGCGCGGGCCGCATCTTCCGCCTGCCGGACCGACATTTTACTATTGTTCATTTTTTTGAACAACATTTCGCGTTTAGCCGGGTCGGTTACCATTAAAAGGGCGCGGCCGTGGCCCTCGCTAATCGTGCCGGATTGCAAAGCATTTTGAATTTCCGGCTCTAATTCCAGCAAGCGAAGTGCGTTGGAAATAGCCGCTTTGGACTTGCCGCAATACGACGCCAAATCGGTCTGTGTGATATAAAACTTACTCATCAAATTGCGGTACCCGAGGGCGGTTTCAATGGGGTTTAAATCTTCGCGCTGGATGTTTTCAATAAGGGCCAGGGCGCACATTTCTTGGTCGCCCAAGTGTTTATGCACAATGGCGTCAATCTCGGGCAGCCCCGCCAGTTGCGTAGCGCGAAAACGGCGTTCCCCGACGACGATTTCATACTTATCCAACCCCGCGTCATACACCACCACAATCGGTTGTGTTAATCCGTGCTCTTTAATGGACTGCGCAAGTTCTTGCAGTTTTTCTTCGTCAAACACACGGCGCGGTTGAAAACGGTTGGGCACAATTTTGCTTACCGCAATTTTGGAAACGATTGTCCCCGCCGGCGAGGCCGCGGCCGCTTGTTGCGTTGTCATTTCAGAAATTTCTTGTGTTTGTTTAATTAGGGCGTCTAACCCTTTACCTAAGGCCTGTCTAACCATATCACCCTCCGAAATCGTAATTGACGGCCCGTTCGCCCGTCATTTGGAAAGATTGGTAATCTTCCACGTTGGCCCCGCGGCGGCCTAAAAATTCAATAGCCAGTTGGATATAGGCATTGGCTCCGCGGCAGGCCGGGTCGTAATCAAAAATGGATTGCCCGAAACTGGGCGCTTCGGCCAAGCGGATGTTGCGCGGGATAGGGGTTTTGTAAACTTGGTCGCCAAAAAAGCGGCTGACCTCGCCAAACACCTGCTTGGATAAATTCATACGCGAATCAAACATCGTCAGCACGCCGCCGTCCATTTTCAGTTTGGGGTGGAGAAATTGCTTGATTTTGGCTACCGTGCTGATAAAGTGCGCCAAGCCCTCCATGGCGTAATACTCGCACTGGACGGGCGTAATTACGCTATCAGCCGCCATCATGGCGTTAAGCGTCAAAAGCCCCAAAGACGGCGGGCAATCAATGATAATGTATTTGTACATCGCGCGGAGGGGTTCCAATACTTCTTTTAACATATTTTCGCGGCCGCGCACATTGACGAGTTCCACTTCCGCTCCCGCCAAATGTTTACACGCCGGAATAACATCTAAAAGTTCGTTGGACGTCTGGTGGACTACTTGCTCAAATGTGGCCGTTTTCGTCAGTAAGTGATAAACGGATTTATCGCCGTCTGCCACGTTCACACCCAGGCCGGAGCCGGCATTACCTTGCGGGTCAAAATCAACCAGTAATACTTCTTGGTTTAAACAGGCCAACGCATACGCCAAATTGATAGAGGTGGTCGTTTTTCCAACGCCGCCTTTTTGGTTGGCAACAACAACTATTTCTCCCATACAACCTCCCTATTAAATATATATTTATTAAACATTATTTATTGTTAAAAATCAATTTATTTTCACGTGAAAACTACTTGACCGTTCCCATGCGATTGGGCGGCCAATGAATCAGCCACGCTTTGCCTTTGATGTTCTTTTGCGGCACGGGACCCCAAAAGCGCGAATCACAGGAATTATCGCGGTTATCCCCCATGGCAAAATAGGTATTTGGCGGCACCACTACCGGACCGAATTGGTCCCGCAAGAACATACCAAATACTTGCTCCAATTCGTGGTTTTCCCAAATTTGTTGGTAATCCTGCGCGATCGGGGCCGGCACTTCGGATGGGTCAAAATGCGTGCGGGATATAGCGTCAAACTTTTCGTACGGTTGCAAAGGTTGCAGTTCGCCGTTGACGTAAGCGCGGGAATCTTGCACCTCTACCGTGTCCCCGGGCAAGGCAATTACGCGTTTGACAAAATCGCGCCCGTATTGGCGGCCGCCGCAGTTTTGCTGGTCGCGTGTTTCGGCCGGAAATTCAAAAACGATGATATCCCCCCGCTTAATGGGTTTTTCCCATAACCGTTTTTGGGTAAAGGGGATTTTGAGCCCATAAGCCATTTTGTTTACGAATAAATGGTCGCCCTCCAGCAACGTATCGCGCATGGAGGCCGAGGGGATTTTGAACGCTTGCAGGAAGAAAAACATCACAACAGACGCCACAAACCCGGCAAAATAAACCGTGTTACACCAATCCAGGGCCGATTTAATAAGCGGCTTTTGCTTGTTTGTTTCCAAATGTATGTTTTTTAAAAAACTATATGCGGCAAATGCGTCTATGAGCAGAAAACCGATAATAAATTTTATCCAAGGGAATTCCCCCCCCGGCCCGCCGCTCATAACAAATAAAATCAAGTATAAGCCACACGATAAAATAAGCAATAAGTAAATACTGTGCCATGCGGCAAATAACTTACTGTCTTTTAATATATTGCTTTTAATGGCCCGGCGCGAGCCCCAAGCAAATAAATACATTATACAGGCAACTATAAACAATCGTGCTTCCATGTTATTCTCCTAAAGGGGTGGTTTTCACGTGAAAACTGCCCGAAATAAGTTGTTGATAAATCTGTTGATACTGTGTGAAAGTATCCGGCAAGGCGGCGGCTTTTTGTAACGATATTTCCCCCATTTCGCGGCGGGATTTTTCGCTCTCCGCCAAGAGGTTTAAAAAGCAACTTAACAGCGTGATATCGCGCGGGCTGACTACGTATCCGTTCCGGCCGTGCTCTACCCATAAGGGCATATCCCCCACCTTACTGACTACGCAAGGCAGGCCCACCTGCAATGCTTCCAATAATGCCAGCGGCAAACTTTCTTCCAACGAGTCTAATACAAACACGTCTGCCATATTTAAATAGCCATTTACGTCCGTTTGTTCCCCCGCCAAAATGACGGCTTTTTCCATATTACTTTGGCGGATATATTGCTCCAATTTAATGCGTTCCGCGCCCTCTCCCACGTATACCAAACGGGATTGCGGATTGCGCAGCCACACATTACGGAACGCTTGCAAAAGCGTTAAGGGGTCCTTTACGGCCGCCAGCCGCGCCACACTCACAAAAACGCAAGTTTTCACGTGAAAACTATACTTTTGCCGCATCTTTTCTCGCAAGGCATTGTCTTTATAAAAGCGCGTCTTATCAATGGTATTAGGCAGTAAATATACTTTGTCTTTGGGATAACCCTGATGTTGCACCAAATACTGCGCCGTAGAAAAAGATTCCGCCACGGAAAGCGCGTCTATCCCTTTTAATAATTTATCTATAAACCGCAGAAAAACCGATTTTTTAGATAAATCAAAATGCGGCGTAACTACCAATTTAACCCCTTTTCCGGCACAAGCCATGCGCGTATATTCTATGGCACGATATAACATCGCGTGCACAATATCCGGCCGGAAAGATTCTATTTCCGCTTTTATTTTGCGGACGGCTCTGCCGGGCAGTTTGCTATGCAACGTACGCACTTCTATTTGATGTTGTTGCATTTGTGCGGCCACGGGGCCGAGCGGTTTTAAACAGAGCACGCGCACCGTGTGGCCTTGTTGTACCATTTCCAACGATAACGCGGACAGGGCTTTTTCGGCCCCGCCTGTTTCGGTGGAAGTGATGACATATAAAATCTTCATACGGGTATTATAGTATTTTTTATTTAAATAAACAAAAGGAAAAAAGCGGACGCTTGGACAACGCCCGCTTTAATTTAAAAAATACTTAAAATTTAAGCATTTTTTTCAAAACCGCCCCAAATTTTAATTTTGTGCGGTAAATTGGTCCTTTCCTACCCCGCAAACCGGGCATACCCAATCTTCTTTTACGTTTTCCCACGCGGTTCCGGCCGGGATTCCGTTTTCCGGGTCGCCTACTGCCGGGTCATACACATATCCGCAAACTTCGCAAACATATTTTACCATACTGTTCTCCTTGTTTTTAAAATTGGTGCGTAGCACCGGCCGGCACCTTGCCTTTGATGACATGATGATAATACTCGTACGTCAGCGGCAAGCCCGCCGCGTTGAGCACGCCGGCATCTTTTACTTCTCCTACAAAAAGCGTGTGCGTACCGACGTCAAGCATTTGCAAGACGTCCGCTTCCATATACGATAACGTATGTTCTTTTACAATCGGACATCCTAATTTCCCCGTCGTAAAAGGAACTTTAGCAAACTTATCAAAATGTCGCCCCGTGCGAAACCCGAAAATACCGATAAACGGTAGCGTGGCCGTTTGGTCCAGCGGCATCGCCGCAAAGCGTTTGGTGCGAAGTAATACCTCGTGCGTTAAACTATTTTTATTGACGGAAATAGCCACGCAGGGGGGAGTAGCCGTCACCTGAAAAACGGTATTTACAATCATCCCGTTTTTTTGTTCTGCGTCGGCAACGGTTAAAATATATAGCCCGTAGGTAATATACTGCAACCCTTGATTGATGTCTGCTAACGTCATAAATTAAGCAATTACCTGTTTAATTTGCCCGCTGATTTGTACGCCCAGTTCGCGGCAGGCCGACAAAATTTTCTCGTCGGGCACAAAAGGCGATTTGATAGCCGGTGCCACCACACTAACGCCCATTTCTTCCAGCGTTTTTGTAAGCCCGTCTATCGGCGCGCCGTTCCAACCGTACGAGCCAAACGCCGCCCCGATTAAATTTTTCTTGCGTAGGCCTTTTAAGTAACAAAGCACATCGGCCATGGACGGGAAAATCTGGCTATTTAGCACCGGCGTACCGACGATAAGCGCCGCACTGTGCAGGAGTGCCAGCGCCACTTCGCTACGGTCGTTATGGTGCATGGAAAGCAAGCGTACTTCCGTCCCGCCGGCACTTAATCCGTCGGCAATTTGACGGGCCATTTTTTCGCTACTGCCCCACATCGTGTCGTAGACGATAACCGCCTTGTTTTGCGGTTGTTGCGCGGCCCACTTGCCGTACAACTCCACAATACGCATCGGCTCTTT
>Ga0310786_10002887_pt1 | contig 25620 bp, 14 predicted proteins | sample AusTroGonzalo_MG_FD_203881 | JGI IMG/M metagenome (GOLD analysis project Ga0310786, IMG submission 203881) | Bovine rumen microbial communities from tropical cattle in Woodstock, Queensland, Australia - Gonzalo_03 (v2) (version 2) | ecosystem: Host-associated > Mammals > Digestive system >...
AGATTCATCTACAACGTCGGCCGCCAGAGCAGCGCAGACGTAGTAATCACAGAGGTCGGCGGCACGATCGGCGACATCGAGGGCCAGCCTTTCATCGAAGCAATCAGACAGGTCGGAAACGAAGTAGGACGCGAAAATTCACTCTACATCCACGTATGTCTCCTCCCCTACCTCAAGGCTTCGGGCGAGCACAAGACAAAGCCCACGCAGCACTCCGTAAAAGAGCTCCAGGGAATGGGTATCACTCCTGACATCATCGTCCTTCGTACCGACGAAAAGATCGAGGACATGAGCATCTTCGGCAAGATCGCGCACTTCTGCAACGTCAAGGAAGACTGCGTCATCGAAAACACAACGCTCCCCATCCTCTATGAGGCACCTCTCATGCTCGAGCGTTCAGGCATGTCAGACATCGTCTGCCGTGAATTGGGCCTCGACTGCCCTCCGCCGGATCTTACCGAATGGGAGTCGCTCATCAACCGCATCATCGCGCCTTCAAACAGCGTAACGATCGGCCTCGTCGGCAAATACACACAGCTCCACGACGCATATCTTTCAGTCGCTGAAGCACTCCATCACGCCGGTTATTTCAACGATGCAACGGTCAACATCAAGTGGATCGATTCCGAAGGAATCAACTCTGATAACTATAAGGAAATTCTTTCAGGAGTCGACGGCATCATAGTTCCCGGCGGTTTCGGCGGACGCGGAATCGAGGGCATGATCCTCACCGCCCAGTACTGCCGTGAAAATAACATCCCTTATCTCGGCATCTGCCTCGGCATGCAGATCGCCGTAATCGAAGCCGCGCGCAATCTTCTTGGTTATGCTGATGCAAATTCCAATGAGTTTGATCCCGAATCCGCACACAAGGTCATCGACTTCATGCCCGGCCAGAGTGACGAAGTTGAAAAGGGCGGCACACTGCGTCTTGGCAGCTACCCTTGCAACATCAAGGCCGGTTCAGTCATGGCAAAGTGCTACGGTGCCGAAGCGATCAACGAGCGCCACAGACACAGATACGAATTCAACAACGATTACCGTGAACCTCTCGAAAAAGCAGGCCTCACGATCAGCGGTCTTTCACCTGACGGAAACCTCGTTGAGACTGTCGAATATTCTTCTCACCGCTTCTTCGTAGGCGTTCAGTATCACCCCGAGTTCAAGTCACGTCCGAATAAGCCTCATCCGCTTTTCCTCGGTCTTGTAAAGGCATCACTCAACAAATAATTGCTCCCCGGCAATTTGATTAGCAGAAAAGTGTCGTAACCGATGGTTGCGGCACTTTTTTGTTGGATCTTTTTCAACAAAAAACAGGCGCCGTTAAAGCGCCTGCTTTAATATAAACTGAAATAAGAATCAGATCTCGATGCTTCCGGTAAATACCTTCTCGCAGTTACCTGTCATGTAGACCGCATCGTCGGTGTAGCGGATAATGAGTTCGCCGCCGCGGAGGATTACCTTGATGTCCTCACCCTTCTTGCAGAAGCCGTTTAGGCATGCCGCAACTGCTGCCGCGCACGCGCCTGTACCGCATGCGAGTGTCTCGCCGGAACCGCGCTCCCAAACGCGCATCTTGAGCGTGTGCTCATCGATAACCTTGATGAATTCAGTGTTGACTCTTTCAGGGAAGATCTCGTTCATCTCAAACTTTGGACCGAGCTTTTCGAGATCGAGTGCGTCAACAAGGTCGGTGAAAACAACTGCGTGAGGGTTACCCATCGATACGCATGTGATGTTGTATGTCTTTCCGTCGATCGAAACCGGACGGTCAACGATAGTCTCGCCTTCGAGTGCAACGGGGATCTTGGAAGGCGTAAGCTCAGCCTTGCCCATGTCGACCTTAACGCGTACGACTTCATCGCCCAATGTCATGAGCTCGAGCTTCTTGATACCGCTCTTTGTCTCAACTGTCATGTGCTTTTTCTTGTGGCCCGCGACGTCGTACATGTACTTACCGACGCAGCGGATCGCGTTACCGCACATGTTGCCTTCTGAACCATCGAGATTGAACATGATCATTCGGCAGTCTGCGACACGTGAAGGTGCGATGAGGACGATGCCGTCTCCTCCTACGCCGAAGTGTCTGTCGGACATGTAGACGGAAAGTGATTCAGGTGATGCGACCATCTTTTCGAGGCAGTCGATGTAGATGTAGTCGTTGCCGCAGCCCTGCATCTTTGTGAAGTTGATGACCTTTCTCTTCTCACGCATGTTGTTGATGTCAACGAGCTCTGTGTTGATCTCGCTGTATCTGGACATAAGTGAATCTGCGAGAGCGTCAGCGGTGTCGATAGCCGTAAGGCAGGGGATTCCGAGCATGACCGCGCGGCGGCGGAGCTTAACGGAATCGCGAGCCGGCAGACGGCCCTTCGCGGATGTTGAGATGATGTAATTTACCTTGCCGCTTTCGAGGAGCGTCATGGTGTTGTTCGTGTCTGATTCGTGGATCTTGTGGACCACTTCAACCTTCATTCCGGCTGCTTCGAGAGCCTTTGCATTTCCGGGAGTAGCGTAGAGATTGAATCCGAGCATGTCGAATTTCTTAGCGACTTCGACGATCTCAGATTTGTCGGAATCACGGACAGTGATGAGTACGCCGCCGCTCTTGTACATCTTGTAACCTGCAGCAACAAGGCCCTTGAAAAGAGCTTCGGAAAGGTTACGGCCAACGCCCAAGACCTCACCGGTAGACTTCATTTCAGGTCCGAGCTGAGTATCAACATCAGTGAGTTTCTCGAATGAGAAAACAGGAACCTTGACGCATGTGTAAGGTGACTGACGGTAGAAGCCTACGCCGTAGTCCATGTCAGCGAGCTTTTCGCCGAGGGATACCCTGATAGCGCAGTCGACCATGAGAACGCCTGTAACCTTGCTCATGTAAGGAACGGTTCTGGACGCACGCGGGTTGACCTCGATAACGTAGATCTGATCGTCCTTTACGATGTACTGGATGTTTACGATACCGATGGAAGCAAGGCCTTCGCAGAGAGCTTTCGTAGTGTCAACAAGGCGCTTCGCCATACGGTCGTAGATGTGCTTCGCAGGATATATCGCAATGGAGTCACCGGAGTGGATTCCCGCTCTTTCGATGTGCTCCATGATACCCGGAATGAGTACGTCGTGGCCGTCGTAGATTGCGTCGACTTCGATCTCTCTACCCTGGATGTATTTGTCGATCAGGACAGGATTTTCGATGCCCTGGCCGAGGATGATGTTCATGTATTCTTCAACGTCATCGTCGTGGAAAGCGATGGTCATGTTCTGACCGCCAAGGACGTATGAAGGACGCAGGAGGATTGGGTATTCGAGCGTATGCGCTGCTTCGAAAGCCTCTTCCTTTGTGAGGACTGAGAAGCCCTTCGGCCTTGCGATTCCGAGTCTCTCGAGGAGTTCGTCGAATCTCTCGCGGTCCTCTGCCATATCGATGGAATCAGCGGATGTTCCGATGATGTTGATGTTGTTCTGAGCAAGTGTCTTTGTGAGCTTGATAGCGGTCTGACCGCCGAACGCGACTACAACTCCGACAGGCTTTTCCTGGTCGATGATGTTGAGTACGTCTTCAGGTGTAAGAGGCTCGAAATAGAGTCTGTCGCCCGTATCGAAATCTGTTGAAACAGTCTCAGGGTTGTTGTTGATGATTACGACGCGATATCCCAGTTCGCGGAGCGCGTGCACGCAGTGAACGGCAGCATAGTCGAACTCGATTCCCTGACCGATCCTGATCGGGCCTGAACCGATAACGATGACCGTCTTTGCATCGCCGACTTTTTCGATCGAAGCCTCGTTCTCGCCGCCTGCAGCAGCAGAATTGTATGTCGCGTAGAAGTAAGGCGTAACGGCCTCGAACTCGCCTGCGCAGGTATCGACCATCTTGTATGTAACGGACACGAGAGACTTGAAATCTGCGACTGACTTGCCGGAGATCCTTTCGAGCGCTTTGTCAGTAAATCCAAGCTTCTTGCCCTTGATATATAGATCAGCGTCAATGTTCTCCGAGATTGCCTTCTCATACTCAACGAGGTTCTTGATCTTGGAAAGGAACCAGTTGTCGATCATGGTGATCTGGTGGATCTTATCAAGATCGAAGCCTCTGAAAAGACCTTCTGAAACGTAGAAGATCCTCTCGTCAGTTGTCTTGCCGATTCCCTCCCAGATCTCCTCATCAGAGTAATCCTTGATCTTGGGAAGTCTTACAGTATCAACTGAGATCTCAGCGCCTCTTAACGCCTTCATGAGAGCGCTCTCGAAAGAGTCTGAGATGGACATGACTTCGCCGGTAGCTTTCATCTGTGTTCCGAGGTCACGCTTTGCGTAAACAAACTTGTCGAAAGGCCACTTCGGGAACTTGACTGCGACGTAGTCTAAAGCAGGCTCGAAAGCTGCGAATGTGTTGCCTGTTACGGCATTCTTGATCTCATCTAAGCGGTAACCCAGAGCGATCTTCGTAGCAACCTTTGCGATAGGATAACCTGTCGCTTTTGAAGCGAGTGCGGAAGATCTTGAAACACGGGGATTGACCTCGATTACCGCATATTCAAATGATGTCGGATGGAGCGCAAACTGGCAGTTGCATCCGCCCTCGACTCCGAGTGCTTCGATGATGTTGAGCGATGCTGTTCTGAGCATCTGATACTCTTTGTCTGAAAGCGTAACCGCAGGTGCGATAACGATACTGTCGCCTGTGTGTACACCGACCGGATCGAGGTTCTCCATCGAGCAGACCGTGAGAACGTTGCCTGCTTTGTCGCGGATAACTTCGAACTCGATCTCTTTCCATCCTGCGATGCACTTTTCGATAAGGACCTGAGTAATAGGAGAAAGCGCAAGACCGTTGCGTGCGATCTCGTGAAGTTCTTCCTCATCTTTTGCGATACCGCCGCCCGAGCCTCCGAGCGTGAACGCGGGACGTACGATTACCGGATAGCCGATCTCTTTTGCGAAATCGAGTGCGGAATCAACATCGTTTACGACCTTTGAAGGAATGCAGGGCTGGCCGATGCTTTCCATCGTGTCCTTGAATATCTGACGGTCTTCTGCCTTGTCGATACACTCGGGTGAAGAACCGAGAAGCTTAACGCCGTTTCTTGCGAGGAAGCCGTCCTTTGCGAGCTCCATGCAGAGCGTCAGAGCAGTCTGTCCGCCGAGTCCGGAAAGGATCGCGTCAGGTCTTTCTGTTTCGATAACTCTCTTGACTGTGGTAAGCGTGAGCGGCTCGATGTAGATCTTATCGGCCATCCACTTGTCGGTCATGATGGTAGCAGGGTTTGAGTTGATGAGAACGATCTCGATGCCGTCCTCACGGAGCGCGCGGCAAGCCTGCGTTCCTGCGTAGTCAAACTCGGCAGCCTGGCCTATTACGATAGGGCCTGAACCGATTACCAGTACTTTACGGATATTCTTATCAAGCGGCATGATCAGTTCCTCCCCTCATCCATCATCTTTGTAAATTCATCGAAAAGGAAGTCCGTATCCTTCGGGCCTCCGCAAGCTTCAGGGTGGAACTGTACCGAAAAGACCGGCTTGTTCTTGTATCTGATTCCTTCGTTTGTTCCGTCGTTTACGTTTACGAAAAGCTCAGAAGCGATCTTCTCATCAACTGAGTCTGAAACGACCGCGTAACCGTGGTTCTGGGATGAGATGTAAACGTGACCTGTCTCAAGATTTTTAACAGGGTGGTTAGCACCTCTGTGACCATACTTAAGCTTGGTTGTCTTGAAACCGTGAGCAAGAGCAAGGAGCTGGTGGCCAAGGCAGATGCCCATCGTGGGGATGCCGGTCTTATCAAGTTCCTGAAGAGTTGCGATCGTTTTCTTGTTATCTTCCGGGTCGCCCGGGCCGTTGCTGATGAAGATTCCGTCGGGCTTTACGGCGAGGATCTCTTCGCAGGAAGCTGAGGCCGGGAACAAGAAGACCTTGCAGCCGCGGGCTACAAGGCTTCTGACAATGTTTTCTTTAACGCCGCAGTCGATCATTGCGACGGTGTATTTGTTTTCTGAAGCATCGTGTTCTTCAACGGAAGGAACTGTAACTGCCTCAACGGGATCAACGATCCTGTATGCGGCGATGTCCTTAAGTGCCTTGTCCATGTCCGCGGGGAGCTGATCGGTAATGAGACCGTTCATGACGCCCTTTTCGCGGAGGATACGTGTCAAAGCTCTCGTGTCGATGCCCTTAAGTCCGGGAATGCCGTTCTCTTTGAGATAAGCATCGATCGTTCCCTTGCATCTGAAGTTTGAAGGCTCTTCGCAGGCTTCTCTTACGATGTAAGCCGAAACGCTCGGGACGGGTCCCTCACGGTCCTCAGGAATGACACCGTAATTGCCGATCAGCGGGAAAGTCTGCACTACGGCCTGGCCCTTGTAACTCTTATCGGTAAGAGTCTCAAGGTATCCCGTCATCGCCGTTGTGAAAACGATCTCCGAGATCACCTCGCCGGAAGCGCCGAACGCCTCCCCTTCAAATACGTTTCCGTTCTCCAATACCAAATACCGCTTCATACTATTTCCTCATAGCATATTGGAATAACCCATCAGATATTTATCAACTTCAACAGCACAGTCTCTGCCTTCACGCAGTCCCCAGACTACAAGCGACTGGCCGCGCCTTACATCGCCTGCGGCGAAGACCTTGTCTCTCGATGTCTTGTGATCTCCGGCCGATGCCTTGATGTTGGACCTTGCGTCTGTCTCGAGACCGAACGATTCAGCTATGTAGCTTTCCGGTCCCAGGAAACCCGCAGCGATAAGAACGATCTGTGCCGGGATGACCTGCTCGGAACCTTCGATGAGATTCATCTGCATGCGGCCGTCCGCGCCCTTCTGCCAGTCGATCTTAACTGTCTCAACACCCGTCAGTCTGCCTTCGTCATCGCGGACAAAGCTCTTGACTGTTGTCAGATAAACCCTGGGGTCTTTGCCGAATACGGCTATCGATTCCTCCTGACCGTAATCGGTCTTCAGAACCTTCGGCCACTCCGGCCAGGGATTGTTAGCGGCGCGGGTAGCAGGTGGTATAGGCATCATCTCGAGCTGGGTGACTGATTTGCATCCGTGCCTTATGCAGGTGCCTACACAATCGTTGCCTGTGTCGCCTCCGCCTATTATAACCACATCTTTATATTTTGCACTAATGTAATTTGTATCAGAGATATTGGATGAGAGAACCATTTTTGTTGTAGATGTCAAAAAATCGACAGCGAAATAGATTCCGTCACCCTCCCTGCCGGGTGCCTTGATGTCTCTCGGGTTCCTTGAACCGCACGCCAGAACGACCGCATCGTAAGAGTTTACGATCTCGTCAGCGGTGATGTCGCGGCCGACGTCTGTGTTGTATTTGAACTCAACGCCCTCTTCTGTCATGAGGTCGATCCTTCTCTGGATGAACCTCTTTTCGAGCTTCATGTTCGGGATGCCGTACATAAGAAGTCCGCCGGCCCTGTCAGCCTTCTCGAAAACGGTAACATTGTGGCCTCTTCTGTTGAGCCAGTGTGCAGTCGAAAGACCAGCAGGACCTGAGCCGATGACGGCTACCCTTTTCCCGCTGCGCTTTGCAGGGATCTGGGGCTTAACGTGACCTGAAGCGTATGCCTTTTCGATCACCGCGTACTCGTTCTCCTTGACCGTTACCGCGTCGCCGTTCATTCCGCATGTGCATGCCTTTTCGCAGAGCGCGGGGCATACTCTCGAAGTGAACTCCGGGAAGGGATTTGTCATTGTGAGCCTGTCGAAAGCCTTGTCCCAGAAACCCTTGTAGATAAGGTCATTCCAGTCGGGGCAGAGGTTGTTCAAAGGGCATCCTGCGACCATGCCGCAGACGGGCTTTCCGTACTGGCAGAACGGGACGCCGCAGTCCATGCAGCGGCTTGCCTGTTCTTTTCTCTTGTCATCTTCGATAGGTGTATGGAATTCGTTGTAGGTCTTGATCCTTTCCATGGGATCGATGGCCGGATTATCAACTCTTCCGTGTTCCAAAAAAGCGCCTGTCTTTCCCATATGGATCACCCGTTAACCCTTTCCTGGAAAGCCTTGATCTTGGCTTCATCCTCATCAAGACCCATGTCTTTGTACTTGGCTATCGCGAGCATCATTGCCTTATATTCGTGAGGTACGACCTTCTTGAACTTGGTTACGTACTCGCCGAAGTCCTTCAAGATCTCTTTTCCGAGGTAAGAATCCGTTCTCTTTACGTGCTCTTCGATAAGTGCTTTGAGGGCCTGCTGGTCCTGCTCTTCGGTGATCCTTGAGAAACCTACGAGCGACTTGTTGAGCTTTGTATAAAGATCGTTGTGTTCATCGTAAACGTAAGCGATACCGCCGGACATACCTGCAGCGAAGTTCTTTCCGACCTTGCCTAAGATGACCGCGACGCCGCCCGTCATGTATTCGCATCCGTGATCGCCTGTACCTTCGCAGACTACAGTCGCGCCGGAGTTTCTTACGCAGAAACGTTCGCCTGCGACACCGTTGATGAAAGCCTTGCCTGACGTTGCACCGAAGAGTGCGACGTTGCCGACGATGATGTTCTCGTCAGCCCTGAAAGCGAAGTGCTCGGGTGCCTTGAGGCTGAGCGTTCCGCCTGACAGGCCCTTGCCGAAATAGTCGTTTGCGTCGCCTTCAACGTTGATCGTGAGGCCCTTCGGAATGAACGCACCGAAGCTCTGTCCGGCTGAACCCTTGCAGTTGACTTCAAACGTGTCTTCCTGAAGAGAGGTGCCGAATTTCTTTGTGATCTCGGCACCGAAAAGCGTTCCGACCGTTCTGTTGAGGTTCGTGATCTTAACATCGATACTCTGCTTCTTTCCTGCTTCGAAAGACTCCGCAAACGAAGGGATGATGACCGCTTCGTCGATCGTCTTGTCGAGCTCGAAATCGTATGCGTCTTCCTTCTCGAAATGCTGCTTGACGTCAGCTCTTCCGGAGTAAGGATTATCAAGTACAACGCTCATGTCGAGTCCTGCGGGATGTGATCCTTCAGGGAACTTCTTGGGAGCTAACAGGTCTGATCTTCCGACCAGTTCGTCGATCGTCCTGATGCCGAGTTTTGCCATGATCTCTCTCATTTCCTGAGCGATGAACATCATGAAATTGACTACATATTCAGGCTTACCCTTGAATCTCTTACGGAGCTCGGGGTTCTGTGTTGCAACGCCTACGGGGCATGTATCGAGGTGGCATACACGCATCATGACGCATCCCATCGTGACCAGAGGTGCGGTTGCAAAACCGAATTCCTCAGCGCCCAGCATTGCAGCGATTACAACGTCTCTGCCTGTGAGCAATTTACCGTCTGCTTCGATTACGACATGTGATCTCAGGTTGTTCTGGATCAATGTCTGGTGTGTTTCTGCAACGCCCAATTCCCAAGGCAGACCTGCGTTGTGGATGGAAGATGCCGGAGCTGCTCCCGTACCGCCGTCATAGCCGGAGATGAGGACAACGCCTGCGCCTGCTTTTGCAACGCCTGAAGCTATAGTTCCGACGCCGGATTCCGATACGAGCTTAACGGAGATCCTTGCGTCCTTGTTTGCATTCTTAAGATCGTAGATGAGCTGTGCAAGATCTTCGATCGAATAGATATCGTGATGAGGCGGAGGTGAGATGAGAGCTACGCCAGGTGTGGAGTGACGCGTCTTGGCGATCCAGGGATAGACCTTCTTTGAAGGAAGGTGTCCGCCCTCACCCGGCTTTGCGCCCTGAGCCATCTTGATCTGCAGTTCTTTTGCAGAGATCAGGTATTCGGAAGTAACGCCGAAACGTCCTGATGCGACCTGCTTGATCGCAGAACAACGGTCTTCAGCACTGCCCTTTGTTGCGATCCTTTCAGGGTCTTCACCACCCTCGCCGCTGTTGCTCTTGCCGCCTAATCTGTTCATTGCGATAGCTAAGCATTCGTGAGCTTCCTGGGAGATCGAACCGTAAGACATAGCGCCTGACTTGAATCTCTTTACGATGCTCTCAGCGGGCTCGACTTCGTCGATGCTGATGCCGCCGTTCTCGGGGAACTTGAATTCCAGAGTGCTTCTCAAAGTGATGTGACGGTCTTCCCTGTTGATCGTGTCAGAGAACTGCTTGAAGAGGTTATAATCACCGGTCCATGTCGCCTTCCTCAGGAGTGCGATGGACTCGGGGTTGTAGAGGTGGTCTTCCTTATCGGATCTCTCTTTATGCCAGCCTACGATACGCAGAGAATCAGGTGTTTCGAGTTCTTCGGGATCGAACGCCTTATCGTGGAGTCTGATGGTTCTGTCTTCGATATTTTTGAGCGTGATGCCTCCGACACGGCTGACCGTGTCAGGGAAATATTCATCCATCAGTTCCTTGCCGATACCGAGTGCTTCGAAGATCTTGGAACCCTGGTAGGACTGGATCGTGGAGATACCCATCTTTGCGCTGATCTTAACGATGCCGTGAACGACAGCCTCTGTATAAGCAGTGCTTGCTTCTGTGTAATCCTTGTCGATCTGTCCTTCGCTGATGAGCTCGTGGATCGAGTCAAATGCGAGGTAAGGGTTGATAGCGCTCGCACCGAAGCCCATGAGTGTTGCGAAGTGGTGTACGTCGCAAGGCTCACCGGACTCGAGGATGATGGAGATAGCCGTATTCATTCTCGTTCTGACGAGGTGTGTTTCAAGTGCTGCAACAGCGAGCAGAGAAGGAATTGCGACGTTCTCCTTGTCGACTCCGCGGTCTGTGAGGATCAGGATCGCAGCGCCTTCCTCGTGTGCCCTGTCAGCCTGCTTGTAAAGGCCTTCGATGGCATCCTTAAGGCTTGTTCCCTTCTTGTAGAGCATGCTGATGTCGTGGCTCTTGAGGCCTTCCAGGTCAGCGTGTCTGATCTTCATCAGGTCGATGTTCGAAAGGATCGGATTATGGATCTTCAGAACGCGGCAGTTCTCTTCCTTTTCTTCGAGAACGTTACCTGCGATTCCGAGATAAACAGTAGTATCGGTAATTATCTCTTCTCTTATAGAGTCGATAGGCGGGTTGGTGACCTGCGCGAACTTCTGCTTGAAGAAATCAAACAGCGGCGGATCCTGCTCTGAAAGAGGCGGAACCGGAACATCAACACCCATCGAAGCAGTAGCCTCGATACCGTTCAGACACATAGGAATGAGGGTGTTCGTGAGGTTGCCGTAGCTGTATCCGAAAGCCTTCTGCAGAGTCTTTAATTCTTCGCCTCTGATGCGGATGGGCTTCTTGTTTTCCTTTGCAAGTTCGCTCAAGTTTACGAGCATCTGGTCGAGCCACTCACCGTAAGGCTGGCGCTGCTCGAAATTCTTCTTGATATCTTCATCGCTCAAGAGCTTGCCTGATCTCGTATCTGCAACGAGGATCTTGCCCGGGCGCAGACGGTCCTTCTTGAGGACTGTGTTTTCGTCGAGATCTGAAAGCGCACCGACCTCGGATGAGATGATGAGCAATCCGTCTTCCGTGATGTAATATCTGGAGGGTCTCAGGCCGTTTCTGTCGAGCGTTGCGCCTAAGATATCACCGTCTGAATAGATGATTGAAGCAGGGCCGTCCCAGGGCTCCATCATGGTCGCATAGTACTGATAGAAAGCTCTTCTCTCACGGCTCATCGTTTCGATATGCTGCCAGGGCTCAGGGATCGTGACAGCGAGTGCCAGCGTAAGAGGCATGCCGCACATTTCCATGAACTCAAGAGTGTTATCGAGTCTTGCGGAGTCTGATCCCGTTACGTCTAAGAGCGGGTAGATATCGTCGAGCCTGTCTTCCAGAACCTTTGAATGGAGGATGTTTTCGCGGCTCAGCATCTTGTTCATGTTACCCGTGATGGTGTTGATCTCACCGTTGTGGACCATGAGTCTGTTAGGGTGTGATTTCTGCCAGCTGGGGTTGGTATTCGTTGAGAATCTCGAGTGAACGATACCGATAGCGGAAATGAATTCTTCTTTATTAAGATCCTCATAGAAAAGTCTTAACTGACCTACAAGGAACATACCTTTATATACGATGGTGCGGCATGAGAGCGAGCATACGTATGTGTTCTCGTCAGCCTTTTCGAAAAGCCTTCTTGCGACATAAAGCTTTCTGTCGAAATCGATGTCTTCATTACAATCTGCGGGCCTTTCAACGAAGCCCTGCATGATGGTCGGCATGCTGTCCAAAGCCTTGCTGCCGAGTACCGAAGGATTTACCGGAACCTTTCTCCATCCGAGGAACTTCATGTCTTCCTTTGCAATGACATCCTCGAAGGTCTTCATGGCTTTCTTGTAAAGCTCTTCGGTCTGGGGCATGAAGAACATACCGATACCGAAAGATCTTTTGCCTCCGAGCGTAATGCCGTCTTTTGCAGCAGCTGCTACGAAATAGTCGTGGGGGATCTGAAGCAAGATACCGACGCCGTCACCGGTCTTGCCCTCGGCATCTTTACCGGCGCGGTGTTCCAGTGTCTCAACGATCTTAAGGGCACCGTCAACGACTCTTCTTTCCTGAAGGCCGTTGATGTTGACAACCGCACCGATACCGCAGTTGTCATGCTCTAACGCAGGATCGTAAAGCCCCTGTTTCTTAAAGGGTTCATTCACTCTGTAATTGTCCATACCGCTTTATACTCCCTTCGAATTTAGCAACAAAAAAGCGCTTAACCGCAGAGAGAACTCTGCAGATAAGCGCCGTTGCTTGAAGTATTTAATTAGCAGAATTATGCTACTGGGATTTTGGATTGTCAATACACGATTCAACTTTTTGTTTCCAGCCCCTGTAACCTCCTCAATTTTATTCAAAACCGGGGTAGTTGCAGGGGATAAGTAAATATCTGCATTAATGATTTCGTTTTCTGTGCGAAAAATGATATTTAGGTTACAGCGCAAAGCCCTTCCCTATTTATATTAGAGAGACTGCACGATCAGCGAAAAAAATCCAAAATCGGTAGTTGACAATGTCAAATTCGGTGTGCTATTATCCCGACATGCAAAGGTGCATTGAGCAAGACGCTCGGTGCACCTTTATTATTTTTATTGCAATTACGAAGAATCTGTCACAACGGTGTGAGTACATTTGTGGCGGATTCTTTTTATTTGCAAGAGAACGGGAGGAAACGTTTATGGAAGACATTTTGAAAACAATGAACGAACAGATCTTCGGCGTGTGGTTCTTAGCCGGAGCAGCATTGGTCTTCTGGATGCAGGCAGGATTTGCCATGGTAGAGACAGGCTTTACCAGAGCCAAGAATGCAGGAAACATCATCATGAAAAACCTGATGGATTTCTGTATCGGTACTGTGGTATTTATCCTCATCGGATTCGGCCTTTTCCTTGGTGAAGATGCCCTTTTCGGTCTTGTAGGTTTACCGAACTTTGATATATTTACGAATTACGCTACCTTTGATTGGAGCGGCTTCGTATTCAATCTCGTTTTCTGCGCAACGACTGCTACGATCGTATCAGGCGCCATGGCAGAGAGAACAAAGTTCTTATCTTACTGCATTTATTCAGGAGTCATCTCTGCAGTAATCTACCCCATCGAAGCTCACTGGACATGGGGCGGCGGCTGGCTCGCACAGATGGGTTTCCACGATTTCGCAGGTTCCAACTGCATCCACATGGTCGGCGGTATCTCAGCCCTGATCGGTGCAGCTATTCTTGGACCCCGTATCGGTAAGTTCGTTAAGGATGAAAAAGGCAAGATTACAAAGGTTAACGCATTCCCCGGCCACAACATCCCGATCGGTGCTTTAGGTGTATTCATCCTCTGGCTCGGCTGGTATGGATTCAACGGCGCAGCAGCTACTTCATTAGAACAGCTCGGCGGAATCTTCGTAACAACAACGATCGCACCTGCACTCGCAACAGTTACCTGCATGATCTTCACTTGGGTCAAGTACGGTAAGCCTGATGTCTCCATGTGTCTCAACGCTTCACTCGCAGGTCTCGTAGCAATCACGGCTCCCTGCGACACAGCAGACGCTCTTGGTGCATCCATCATCGGTATCGTTTCAGGCTTGCTCGTTTGCTTCGGCGTATGGCTCCTTGATTATGTACTTCATATCGATGACCCCGTCGGTGCAGTTGCAGTTCACATGATGAACGGTATCTGGGGAACGATCGCAGTTGGTCTCTTCTCCACATCAACAGTTCCCGGTTATTCTCTTAAGGATTCTGCCGGCAACGTTATGACTGGTCTCTTCTATGGCGGCGGATTCAAGCTCCTCGGCATCCAGATGATCGGTATGCTCGCAACAGCAGGCTGGACTGCAGTTACTATTACGATCACATTCGTAATCATCAAGGCAGTCGTCGGTCTCCGCGCTTCCGAAGAAGAAGAGATCACTGGTCTTGACGTTACAGAACACGGCCTCGTTTCCGCATACTCCGGCTTCTCCATCATGGATACAACAGACAACATGATGGCAGTCAACGAAAACACAGACCTCGGTGTTGCAGAATATGAAAAGGCTTCTGAGACACTCAAGGAAGCTGCAGTACCTGTAGTAAATACAGTTGCTCCTTCCTACGATACAGGTATCCATAAGGTTGTCATCATCGCTAAGCTCTCACGTTTTGATACTCTGAAGAAGGCAATGAACGACATAGGTGTAACCGGTATCACAATGATCCAGTGCATGGGCTGCGGCGTCCAGAAGGGTGCCGGAGAGAAGTACAGAGGCGTCGAGGTCGACACTACGCTCTTACCTAAGGTCAAGGTCGAAGTTGTCGTATCCACGATCCCTGTAGATAAGGTAATCGCAGCAGCTAAGAAGGCTCTGTACACCGGCCATATCGGCGACGGCAAGATCTTCGTCTACAACGTTGACCGCGTAGTCAAGATAAGAACAGGTGAAGAAAACTTCGCAGCACTTGCGGACGTTGAGTAAAGCCAGAAGGAATAATAATTCCAAAATAAAACCCCAATGTAGTCCCCCGGAGCAAAGCGCTTCGGGGGTTTTTAATAGCATTTCTTCCGGGGGATTATACGGTAAATGCAAATTTATTTGCAAAAACTGCAACATTTTCGAAAGCCGGTCTGTATTAAGGGCATAAACCAAATCAAAACCTGAAAAGGAGATTATAAAAATGAAAAACCTTACTACTAAGATCTTAACTATCGGCCTCACGGCAACTCTTTTCGTCGGCTGTCTCACAGCATGCAAAACAAGTTCGATCGGAGTCACAAACATGGCAGCAGGAACAAAAATGGAACAGAACGAAGCAGGCGAACTCAAAGTAGGCGGCTGGTCAGTTCCCGCATCACACGAAGTCACAGAAGAGCACAAGAAGATCTACAAAAATGCTTGCAGCAAATATGACGGCACCGGCAGCAGCCATGAGCCCGTGGCACTCCTGGCAACACAAGTCGTAAACGGTACAAATTACTGCTTCTACTGCCAGTCAACCGTAAAGTCTTCTAAGGGTCCTCTCTCTCCTGTTATCATGTACATCAATGTTAACTCCTCAGGCGAGGCTGATTTCATCAAGACCGACAGGGAATTCTTCTACGACAACAAGGGCGAAGTCGTTCCCGGCGGTTGGGAGAACATGGCAGATCCCACTATCACGGAAGACATCAAGAAGGTCCTCTCCAAGGCAACAGAGACCCTCGCAGGCGAAACATACGAGCCCGTTGCTTACATCGCAACCCAGGTCGTTGCAGGAAAGAATCACGCGATCCTCTGCAAGGCAACGCCTTCCACTAAGGGCCTCAGCAATGAAGCTAAGTACGTTGTCCTCACGATCTACGAAAACCTCGAAGGCAAGTGCGAGATCACAAAGACAACTGACGTAAAGATCGAGATCGGATAATCACCACTCCTGACCATATAATGACCTTGAGTAAGGGCCGAAGTTCATTGGAGCTTCGGCCTTTGCTTTTGCATATAACAGAGCGCATTTTTGTTCTCTTATATGTTCTTTGAAATGCATTTACCTATCAGAAATGAAGTTTTCAATTTCTGATAGGTAATTTTCTTTGCAAAACTCAGACAACTTTCATGATTTACCTATCAGAACAGAGTTTTTTGAATTCTGATAGGTTTTTTCATGCCTGTTTTTCAAAAAACTTGAAAAAATTACCTATCAGAAAAGTACTTTTCGTTTTCTGATAGGCTTTATCTGTTTTTGAAAAGCATGAGCGAAACCAATTCACCCATTAAAACCGCAAAATCGAATTCTGATGGGTCAATCTGTTTATTTATCCATTCCGATCCACTGGATGAATGCGGTCTTGTCTGAGCTGTTGTAGCCCTGCTTCTCATAGAAGTGCAAAGTCGAAGGCCTTTTTGAACCGGTGAGAAGCATCATCTTGTAGCAGTTTTCGCGCTCGGCAATGCTTTTCGCATAGGCCAGGCACTCGCCCGCATAACCTTTGCAGCGGTAATCCGCGTGGGTAACAACGTTTTCGACAAAGGCGTAAGGTCTGACGTTTCTGGTAAGATTCGGGATGATAACGCAGACGCAGGAAGATACTATCTTTCCGTCGATCTCATTAACGATCAGATGGTGATTCGGGTCGTCTATTATCTGCTCCCAGGTGTTTTTCAGATGCTCGTCTTTTGCGGGGATATCTTCCTCATGCAGATAAAGATAAAGTTCCAAAAGCGCATCAAGATCGCCCATGCAAGCTTCTCTTACCATATTTCATACCCCGCTTCAGAAAGGACGCCCAAAGCGCGCTCAAAGTTTTCTTCTTTCACAAGAATATAGTCAGTGTTATATGTCGAGACAGCGAAGATTCCGATCTTGTTTTCCGCTAGTATCGTAGAGATCTTCGACAAAATTCCAATCAGCGAAAAGTCCAGCACGCCCTCTATCCTAAAGCCCCTCCAGCCGTCTTCCCTTTCGACTGTAGAAGCTGGAACAGCAGAAGTTTTGCATACCAATGAGATCTCCTCGTCAGTCCTTCCAACGAAGTAAAAATCCTCATTCAGATCGATCGCCTGGACATCAGCGACTTTGCATACGGTAAGTTCAAAATGGATTGTCTTAAGCTTCATGTTATTCTCCGGGGTCGTCAACGCGGTCAAACGTTGAAGCACAGTTTGTTGTGTAAAGGATATCGCCGTTGTTAAGTGTTATTTTCGCGGGCAGCGGAGTGTACTCATAAAGAGCGTCTGAATGGCCGTCCCTATAGTCTCCGTCGAATCTGTATTTGATGTTTCCTTCTGAGTCCGTGATGTGGATGATTCCGTGCTTTTGTGTAACGTCAAGAGTGTAAGTTCCTGCGGGGATACGGCACTTTTCATCGCCGATAACGAACTTCTCCCTGTGCATTATCGTGTCGCCGGGAATGAAGGTGATATCGTGCTCTGAAGGATCCGGCTTCTCGTCTTTTCTAGATGCGAAAGTCTCGCTAAACCAGCTGCTGAATTCTTCAGCCATTTCAGTGCTGATACCGGTCATCTCATAGAACTCCTCAGGCGTCCACTTGGCCTTTTTATTTGTCGGAGAAGTATACAGACGGATATTGTCGATAAACTTCAGGAAGATATGGTAGTCAGCGAAATAAACCTCCGCATCGAATCCCTGATCCTGATCCGAGAAACCGCCGTAAGGGATGTCCTGATGCTCCCTGTCGTAGAAGGTTACGGAAAACTTTCTGTTCTTGCATTCCGCATATGTAAACTTCTGCCATTTTCTGTGGAGGATAACAAGATCCTTGATCTTATCCAAAGTGTTTGGCGAATCGATAAGGACCTTGAAATACTGTCCGCCCTGCTTTACTTCCGCGCTGTCCGCATCGATTCCGTATTCGGATGCCTTCTCGTTTAAGACATTAGTGATCCTTTCGTTCTCCTTCTCATCTATGTTCTTGAGAGCCTTGGATACAAATGAGCAGGATGTCATGGAAATAACCAGACATGCGAAAAGTACTGCAGTAGTTATCTTCTTAAAAACCGTTTTCATGATCAGTTGTCTCCGTCCTCGCTTGGAAGGAATTCCATGACGTCATCGTCAGGAGAGAAGTTCGAGACACCGGATTCGTCAGAGTTGAGTTCCTCCTTGGGAACCAAGGAGCGGATGACCGCCGTCAGGACTTCGTATTCTTCCATCATGGCATCGTGCTCGGTAACTATGGAAGCAACGTCTTCAGCGTTTGCGGCGACCTCGAGCTTGGCTGCGCGGACTGACAAAGCGGTCGCGCCGATCATCTTCGAAGAACTCTTCAGTGAGTGCACGTAGATCGAATAATCGTGCCAGTTTGCTTCCTCAAAACTCTTATGCAGATTGTTGCCCTTTTCGATCTCGCCGTACGCATATTCGGCAAGGAGAGAGCGGTAAAGATCGACATCTCCCTGGCAGTAACGGAGTCCCGCCTTGGGCTCGATCCCGACGGAACGCAGGCTTGCGAACTCGGCATCAGAAGACGCGGATTCTTCTTCCGGATCCGTTGATTCATCAGATACGATCTCGACCTTGCGCCTGGGCAGATGCTTAACGATCATTTTTTCGAGCGCATAGCTGTCGACAGGCTTTGCAAGATAGTCGGTAAAGCCTTCGGAAAGATAGCGCTCCTTTGCGCCGATAACGGCATCAGCGGTAAGGCAGATGATCGGGACGTCGCGGCTTAAGCCGTCCTCTGTCGCGCGGATCCTGCGGAACGCTTCAGTACCGTCCATTTCAGGCATGCGCTGATCCATGAAGATGATGTCGTATTTGATCTTTGCAGCCATCGCAACGGCCTGCGCACCGGACTCTGCGGTATCGATCTTCATCTTGGTATTCTTCAAAAGATTTACGAAGACTTTCATGTTGATCTTCGTGTCATCGACGACAAGGATATGTGCTAGAGGCGCCCTGAAGGATTCCCTGTAAGGAGCGTTATCGGGAGCGTTCTCTTTGAGGCGTGTCTGGAAATCGCCGATCGGCGTTTCACTTATAACTTTCTGAGGGATCGTTGCGGTGAAGATCGAGCCTTTTCCGTACTCGCTCTCAACATCGATCTTGCCGCCCATGAGGTCAACAAGATGATGCGTAATGGGGAGTCCCAAGCCTGTGCCTTCGATGGTGCTGTTGCGCTCCATGTCGAAACGCTCGAACCTCTCGAAAAGCATTTCCTTGTCTTCTTCCTTGATGCCGATTCCCGTATCCCAGACGCCGATTATCAGGTGGATCCTTCCCGTCTCGATCTTCTTGCAGCGGACCTTAAGACTTACAGAACCCCTGTCAGTGTATTTAACTGCGTTGTTGAGCAGGTTCGTTAAGATCTGGCGCATGCGGACCTCATCGCCCTCGAGTTCATCGGGGATCTCAGGATCGACTTCGACGCTGAAATCAAGGCCTTTGTCCTGAGCCTTGAAAAGGATCATGTTATTGATGTCGTTGATGAGCGAACTGAGCTGGTAGGGCGCATTTACAAGGTCCATGCGGCCCGCTTCGATCTTCGAAAAGTCGAGGATGTCGTTGACGATCGCGAGAAGATTGTGACCGGCCTTCTGGATATCGTTTGCGTAAACGCTGATGTTTTCGAGGGATTCCTGAACAGCTAGAGGATCGCTCTCCGTAACGCCCATTGCCTTGTGGTCCTCGCGGATTATCATCTCGTTCATGCCGAGGACAGCATTAATAGGCGTCCTTATCTCATGCGACATGTTCGCGAGGAAGTCGCTCTTGGCATTGTTTTCGCTCTCTGCGCGGACCTTCTCTTCCATGAGTTCGCTCTGCGCTTTGATATAAGGCTTTACCGTAAGGAATGCCAAAAGTCCTGCCACGACCTGTGAGAATACCAGGATGATGATATAAGAGGTTACAGATGCCCTGGACTGTTCCGCAAGCTGGCTGTCAAACCACTGGCTTGAAAAGTCGGCAACTACGATTCCGGCAACTTTACCGGATGAATCGAAAACAGGGCTGTATGCACTGTAGAACTTACCCCACTTATCCGTGTAAGGGACTTCATCGACCGAAGCAACACCTTTTGCAGCCTTGGCAAGCGCATCCGTAAATTTTACGCTGTCGCCGTAGCTTGCGGGAGTGACCTGGTCCAAATCCATCGTGAAGATGAATTCCTGGGGGCCTGTCTGCTTTATGCAGTAGACATATTCAAGCTCAACATTGTCCCTGAAGACCGTCAGGTTGTTATAGACCTTGTTGTATTCATCGCTTCCGACGGTCTCTTTGGAGAAGGTCTTCATTACTTCGCCGTCAACGGATCCGGCCGCGCAATTGGAGATATCGAGCATGCGCTGCTGTATGGCTTTGCGTATGCCGAGTCTGGACATGTATATGGAAACAGAGCAGAACAACGTGCTTGAAATAAGCAGGATGCACTCTACCATCAGTATTATCCTGGTAGAAAGACTGTTTCTGGCGGCCACGAAAACTTCCCCCTCTGAATTACTAAAATATTATAATAACTGATAAAGCCACTCATAATCAATGGAAGTATGATGATATAATTACTTAAACATAAAAAAGGGATAGTTTTGGAAGAGGGATAAGGTTATGACTTGGAAAGACAGACCGTTCAATAAGATTGATGCGAATCCGCTTAAAAGAAAGGCGGCAGATCAAGGCGGCGAGCTACTCTCTGCCGATTCTTCGAAGTGCCCGACGTGCGGCTCGAACATCTTTTTCGAGCCTGAGCTCGCAGGCCTTTTGTGCCCTAGCTGCGGAAACGTTTATTCGCCAGACACTATGGAGCCGCGCGGCTCTCTGGGCGTTACCAAAGAACACGACTACGTCGGCGACATGAACATGTCCGATGACGACAAGAAACGTCACGAGATCGTCTGCAACAGCTGCGGCGGCACGCTCGTCGCGGATGAGCTCACGATGTCCACGATGTGCCCGTTCTGCGGCTCGCCCGCGCTCATCACAAGACGCATGAGCCGTGAATTCAAGCCGGATTACATCATCCCGTTCAAGATCGATAAAGACCGCGCCGAAAGCATAATGAAAAAGTGGATCTCCAGCAGGAAATACACTCCGATGGGATTCAAGAAACAATGCCAGACGACGCATCTGACCGCGCTCTACGTTCCTTTCTGGCTCGTTGACTGCAGCGTCAATACCGATCTTTCCGGAACCGGAAAGTACGGAACCGTTATGACTGCAGATATCTATGAAGTTAATTCGAATCTCAAATACTATGTCAAAGGCGTTCCTTTTGACGCGTCTCTGCAGATACCAAATAAGCTCATGGAAGCTGCAGAGCCTTTCGATTACAGCGAGATGGTAAAGTTCGAAAGCAAATATCTGCAGGGTTTTTACGCAAATAAATACGACCAGCTCCCGACGGAAATGGTCGACAGGATCGTAAAGCGCATGGACAGGTTTTCGCTCTCGACGACTGACATGCTGGCAAGAAAATTCGATAAGTTCGAAGACAGGTTCGATAAGCATTTCACATGGCTGAGCGACCTCAAAGTCAGTTATTGCCTGCTACCTATATGGTTTGTAACCGTTGATTTCCAGGGCGAAAAATATCAGTTTGCGGTAAACGGTCAGACCGGCGAAGCCTGCGGCCGTGTTCCGGTATCAGATGCTGTCAATTTCAGGACCGAACTGCTCCGCTTGAGCTCGGGTCCCTGGAGATTTGCAACGATTCCGATCGCCGCAGTGATACCTTTTATTATCATGACTTTGGTCTTGAATTTTGAAGTTAATCCGGTTAAGACGTTCTTTATATTATTGCTGACAGTATTGCTCGTGCTGGATCTCATCGTCCTGGTCATATCATTCGCCATGAATTTCATATGCAGAAATGTGACTGACTTCGGCAACAAAGCATACGACGCCAACGATTACGACAAGGATCCGGGATTGGACGTATATTACGATTCCACGCGTAAATCCGAACGCCAGGTATCCGAGAAACTGCTGCGCCACACCGTGAACGTCACGAACGAACAGGGCAACATCATCGACCAGCATTCGATCGAACTTTGAAAAGCTGTTCCCGCTTTTACAGTCCGGTTCCTTTCGGGGCCGGACTTTTTTTGCAGTGCTTCAGATTACCTGCAGGTTGCTCTATTTTGTTCCAAACAGAGCAAGTTGCAGGTAATATCTCCGTTTTTAACCACAAATTACCTGTAGGTTGCTCTCTTTTGTCAGAAACAGAGGAGCCTGCAGGTAATATGAGCTCTTACGGACCCAAATTCTCTGTTTCGCTGGCTGTTTTCTTTACAACAGGTACCGAAACAGGTAATACGCCCGCCACTCAATGAGAATTTGCCCCCGTACATATACGCGCACGAAAATGTATAATTAAGGCAGTTTCAAAGTACACTTTGTCTTACGGATGCGGTGTCGGAAAGGTGCTCTTATGAATTCATTCGCTGAAAAGATCTTAGGAAACGTCAACAAGGTCATTGTCGGAAAAGACGACCAGATCGAGCTTCTCCTTATCTCTCTTCTGGTCGGCGGACACGTGCTCTTAGAGGACGTTCCGGGAACCGGCAAGACGAAGACCGCAAAGGCTTTGGCCGCATCGCTCGACCTTGATTTCAAGCGCGTGCAGTTCACGATCGACCTCCTTCCTTCAGACCTCACGGGCATCAACTTTTTCGACCGCGAAGCAAACTCTTTCGTATTCAGAAAGGGCCCTATCTTCACCAACATCCTTCTCGCGGACGAGATCAACCGCGCTACCGCAAGGACGCAGTCGAGCCTTCTCGAGTGCATGGAGGAAAAGCAGGTTACGGTCGACGGCGACACCAAGAAACTAGAGCCTCCGTTCCTCGTAATCGCAACTCAGAACCCGGTCGAATCACAGGGTACTTTCCCGCTTCCCGAAGCGCAGCTCGACCGTTTCCTCATGATGATCAAGATGAACTATCCCACGCATGAAGAGAGCATCGACATCCTCAAGAGATTCGCGACCGAAGACCCGCTCGACAAGCTCGCTCCGGTTACGAACAAGGATGAGCTTTTCGCAATGCAGGAACAGGCAAAGAACGTTTTCGTATCAGATCTTCTCTACGACTATGCAGCGAAGATCGTTGAGGCAACAAGGGAATCCGCTGACATCGCTGTCGGCGCAAGCCCCCGTGCACTCCTTGCTTTCGTTGCCGCTGCAAAGGCAAGAGCTTTCGTAAGAGACCGTACAAACTGCATCCCCGATGACTTCAAATCGCTTGCTGTTCCGGTCCTTGCCCACCGTCTCACCATCCGCCTGCAGCGCGCCGTTTCCAAGGAAGGCAAGTTCCTTTCCAAGCGCGACATGGCTGAAGAGATGATCAACAAGATACTCGACACAGTACCCTGCCCCACTGAAGATTTCAGCAAAAACTAATGGAATTAATCGTTCTCGTCGGCATACTTCTCGCGGTCTTCATAGGAGAACTCCTCTATTACCGCATGCATGCGCTCGATAACTTAAGCCTTAAGGTCGACTTCTCCAAGAATGTCGCGGATTACGGCGAAAAGATCGAGCTTATTGAAGTCGTCGAAAACAGGAAAAAACTCCCTCTCCCGTTCATCATATTGAAGTTCGAGACACCCCGCGAGATAAAGTTTTTCGATGAGCCAAATGCGACGACCTCCGACTTCATCTACCGTGAAGACATGCTCACGATGAAGGCCTTTTCGAAGCACACGAGGCGCATCAAGGCCAAGTGCAGCAAACGCGGCTACTATGTTTTCCCAAGAGTCGGCATCACGACTGCGGATCTTTTCCTTATCGAGCGTTTCACCAAGGAATTCGACAACGACTCGCATCTGATAGTGCTTCCAGAGCTCGTAAGGACAAGCATCATAGACATCCTCGTATCGGTCACGCTCAGCGAACTGCAGTGCAGAAGGACCCTCCTGACCGATCCGTTCTCGCTTTCAGGCATCCGCGAATACGGACCGAACGACCCGATGAAGAGCATCAACTGGAAGGCAAGCGCCAAGACGGGCGAGCTCATGGTCAACCAGAACGCTTCAACATGCACCCAGAAAGTGCACATCTTTTTGAACCTGGAAAACTATAATCCCAAAGGCTCCACATCACTTCTCGAAAAGGCGATCAGCCTTACTTACACGTACCTTGTCGAACTCGAAAAGCTCGGCATCCAGTCTTCCATGTACACCAACGGGATCGATATCCTGACGGGCCTTCCGGTGGTATCCGAGAACGACCCGGGTTCAGTCGAGAAGCGCGCTATTATGCTCGCGGGCATCGACCTCAAGACGCCCGTAATTCCTTTCGCAGAGATATTCGAGAAGTACGTTTCTTCGACTGACCAGAGCGACTTCATATTGATCATCTCACCCCAGTTCGCAGACAGCTTCCGCATGTTCCTGGCTGACATCAAGGCCATCAGGCCCTCGCTTCTCTGGCTGATGCCCTGCTACAAGACAACGCCCGAAGTGCATCCCGAGCCTGAGATCGAGAACTCTTACATAAGATGGGAGGAGGTCGGCTATGACTGAAGATCTGCGCGACATCACTTCCACCCTGCACGCCGAAAAGAGCCCTGAGCAGCAGAACAGAAGGATCCACGAAAACTTCTTCGCGGAACTCCTGCTGTCGCTGATAGTAACTACCTCGATCATGTCATGCCTCATGGCGATCAGGGGCTTCAGCGAAAACAACACGATCACCGCATATCCGCAGTACGTAACATTGTTACTCACGGCGATCCACACATATATCAGGAGAAAATGGCCCAATCTGGTGCCTTGCTTCCTGCTTCATATCGTTGCGTCGGCGGTGTTCTATTTCGCGCTTATACTGATCCCCTTCACGCCGTTCGGAGACAGCTTGGCAAACATGGTCTATCTGGCGGTCATCGTCTTCGTCTTTACTGTATTCTCGATAAGCTACAGGATGAATCCGACTCTCTCCGCGAGCGATTCCCAGATAGTTGCTTTCCCTGCATGCATATTCCCGGTCTGCGGCATCTTCTTCGCAATGATGAGACGCACGGACCTCATGGAAAACCTCGTCATGAACACGATCATCATCGCCGTCATGTACCTAGTAATGCGCCAGATCGCGGTCTTTGACGAGAAGTACTATCACTCGATCAGAAGGTCGTCGAGGCCCGTAAGGCTCCTCAAGAGGCAAAACTACCTGACCGCATTGGGCCTTGTAGGCGTCTTTACGGTCTCCCTCGTTCTTTTGCAGTTCCTTCCCATATCAGTTCTCTCGAAAGCGATACAGGACTTCCTGCTCTCGATAGTCCCGTTCCTGATCCGTCTGCTTATAGCGATCCTTGATCTGATCAGCAAGATCTTCGAGGGAGCTGAAAGTGCATACAAAACCGAAGAGTTCCTGTTGGAGCCCGAGGAAGTCGCCAAAGACGAGCCCTGGCTCCGCGTATTGGGCATCGTTATCGCGATCATTATCCTGATAGGCTTAGCGCTGCTCATCATCAACACGCTGCGCCTGATCATCATTAATGCGCCCATTTACGGCAAGGACAAAGAGACTTCGGGCGACGGCAACATCATCGATACGATCGAAGATTTAAGACCCGAGAAAAGATCTTTCTTACGCAAGAACCTTGATTTCGGAAAAGGCCGCGAACGCCGCATAAGAAAGCAGTTCTACGAGAAGACCATGCGTGCGATGAAGAAAGGCCTGCCGGTCTATGCTTCCTCAACTCCGGGCCAGATCGAAAAGGTCCTTAAGGATAACGGCGATAAGGACATAGCTGAATTAAGACAGGAATACGAGAAGGTCCGTTACGGTAAGTGATATGGAACTGACTATCCTGATGCCCTGCCTGAAC
>Ga0310786_10002888_pt1 | contig 25615 bp, 19 predicted proteins | sample AusTroGonzalo_MG_FD_203881 | JGI IMG/M metagenome (GOLD analysis project Ga0310786, IMG submission 203881) | Bovine rumen microbial communities from tropical cattle in Woodstock, Queensland, Australia - Gonzalo_03 (v2) (version 2) | ecosystem: Host-associated > Mammals > Digestive system >...
TATTGCCTTGCCCTCATAGAGCTGTTCCTTCTTTTCAATGTTTGACATTTTAAAATTCCTCCTTGAGAATTATATAAATGATTATATATGCAATTCCGCATCATTACGGAAATTGTAGGCTGTTAAAAAATTATTTTCCGCCGTAGCGGGGATCTACATAATATTTCCCACTTTATCATGTTATGAGAGCAGCATATCCGCTGCTTTTTCAGGCGTTTCTGCTATGAAGTCCACCCCTGCTTCGGTGAGTTCTTCCATTGAACCGAAGCCCCAGAGTATGCCCATGCACTTCAGACCTGTTTTATGGGCACCTTCTACGTCCTGTCTGCGGTCACCTATCATAAGCACACGGCTCCTGTCGGTGATTCCTGCCTGAGCAAGGACATATTCTATGACCTCATGCTTGTAGTCACGGGAACCGTCAAGCTCTGCGCCGCCTACTATTTCAAAGAAATGCGCAAGTCCGAATTTCTCAAATATTCGCACTGCGTATACCTGAGGCTTACTTGTGGCGACCATGAGTCTTTTGCCGCCTTGCTTCAGTCTTTCAAGCATTTCGGGTATACCATCGTAAACGCGGTTCTCGAAAAGTCCCGTGACAGAGTATCTTTCACGGAATATCCTTACAGCCTCGTTAACCTGTTCAGCGTTCAGGCCGCAGAATTCAGCAAATGACTGACGTATAGGCGGGCCGAGAAATTTATTCGTATCCTTTGGCACTTCAAAGCCCATTTGCTCTATAGCAAATATAAGGCAGTTCAGTATACCCTCGGTGGAGTCCGTAAGGGTGCCGTCAAGGTCGAACAACAATGTATCAAAATTATCTGTCATGTGTGCAGTTCAATGTCGTGCCAGTCGTTCTTGTCGGAAATAAGCCACTCGAGACCGCGTCTGCGCTCGAATACCACTTCACCTTCAAGATCTCCGATCGGACAATTCTTATCAATATGTTCATTCTGTACCACAGCCCAGTGATAACGGTAATAAAGGTCGAGCATATCAAGTATCTCATCTGTGCTTCTGAGAGAGCATCTGCTCTTGAAATCATCGAAGTCCTCACATTGTGAAACTGCGCGGATAGCCGCTGTACAGTCGCATATGCTGTTTGCATCGGTGATATCATCAACGATTCCTAAAGCCCATAAGAGTGACCAGTAACATTCATACTCCCATACTACATCTGTAATGTCCTGCTGAGAACCCTTGCCGCTTACGACATTCTGCTCCTTTGCATTGAGGCAGTCCTCAACGCCGAAGTGCTGTATAAGATCTGTGAAAATACCTATCTGATCTGTTTTGCCCTCGCCAAGCTCTATGCCTATCTGAGTACAGAGCAGAGCTGCTATAGCTCTTTTGCAGATATCGTCAAGGCTTCTGAGCTTTACTTGTGAAGCGTCCTCTACAAGGGGGAGATTTTTGTTTATGCCAATTCCCTTTTTCTTTATTATCTTTTCTGAGCATTCTTTTCTTTCTGAAGGTGTCATGTTTTACCTCCTTTAGGGGAAAGAGTGGTCTTTGGTTTATGTCAGAGAGCAGCTATCTGCTCCTGAAGAGCCTTATCCTTGGCGATAACGCCGTCAGCCATTGCCTTCTTCTCGGCAGCGAGTTTTGCTGCAAGCTCATCATCAGCGATAGCAAGCATCTGTACAGCAAGTACAGCAGCGTTCTTTGCGCCGTCAATGCCTACTGTAGCAACAGGTACTCCGGGAGGCATCATTACTGTAGCAAGGAGAGCGTCAACACCCTCAAGTGCTTTTGATTTCATGGGTATACCGATAACGGGAAGTGTTGTATGACCTGCAACTACACCTGCAAGGTGAGCAGCCATACCTGCGGCGCAGATGATAGCTCCGAAGCCGTTAGCCTTTGCATTTGAAGCAAATTCAGCAGCCTCAGCAGGAGTTCTGTGGGCACTCATAACGCGGCATTCAAATTCAACGCCGTACTTTTTGAGCTCTGTAAGAGCTGATTTAACAACAGGGAAATCGCTGTCGCTTCCCATGATAACTGCAACTTTTTTTGACATTTTATATTCTCCTTTTATTTATGTATTTCCTTCGTCAATAAGCTATTCGGAGCTTTCATCTGTATCGGGAGCCTGTTTGGTTTCGGCTGTGTGTACAGGATAAGAAAGCTTATTTGGTATAAAGTCTCCCGAAATAGCTTTCAGTCCCTTTTCAGTGCTGTAGGTGAACTCCATTACAGCTTTGTAATCGCCTCTCAGGGACTTTGTCTTTTTGTCCGCACCTTTATAGTTTGCGGCTATATTTGCGGTTATGTAGACCTTGTAATGCTGTATGCCGTCGTCTGATGCTACAGAATATACCGAAGCATCGGACAGCTCCATAAGCCTTTTTGAGACAACGGCGTGGTCCTCCGGGAAGAGAGTGAGGAATACTGCCGAGGACTCTGAATTTATATCAGAAAGCAGGCTGCTGTCTCCTGTAAAGGCGTATTCGATGTACCTGTCAACGAAACTGCTCATTTTTTCAAGCAGGGAGACATTCAGCTGTGAAAGAAGGTACTTGTTGGTCACCTCAAGATCGTAGGAATGATCCATTGCTTCACCGCTTACCACTGCGTTTCTGAAGGAAATATCGGATGGTGTAACGGAATATCTGTATATTCCGTTTTCGGTCGTCAGGACGAGTTCGTTACCGTCCTCTTTATAAGTAGTCCATACCCTTGAAAAGCATGGGTTGAAGTTCATGTCATATATGACATATGTGAGATCATCAGCCGATCTTGCGGCATATAAGGTACGGTCTGAAAGATTTAAGCGTTTTATTTCGGAATATACGAAGGGAACGGAAATATTGCCCTCATAGTCGATACAGCCGAAAAGCTTTTTTTCGCGTATCTGCTTTGAAGCGATGCACAGATCGCTGTCCGTGAATTCTATTTCCGCCCACTCGGGGTATACGATAACACGCTCGTTGCTGTCAATGACTCCGTAAAGTCCTGCGCTGTCGGTAAATATATGGTTGCCCGATGAGTCGGCACCGAGTTTCTTTTCGACAGAGGGCTGAGTGCCGCTGAGTTCGGTGCTCTGACCGGTATTTGAATAAAATCGGGTTATAGCGACAGCAAGAACTATGATAACGATAAACAGTACGGAGACCACAAGTCTCATATGCTTAGTCAATGTCTCCGCACCTCCTTGAGATCATTTGCTCTCATTGCCTGAGGACTCGGAACCCTGTCCGTTTTTCTGCTGAGCCTCAGCCTTGCGCTTTCTGTATATATCCTCGGTCTCCTTGGTTATATAGATCGGACGGTTTTTTGACTCAAGATAGGTCTTGGAGAGATACTGTCCGAGTATACCGACACAGAAGAGCTGCAATCCGCTGAAAAGGAATATAAGACAGAGCATGGTGGGGTATCCGTCGGGAGCGTCAAGCCAGCCGAATATAGAGCGGATAATGGTGATAATTATGAGTATGAATGCGATAAGGCAGGTGATTATTCCCAGCAGGGAAGCAATGGCAAGAGGTGCTGTTGAGAAAGCCATTATTCCTTCAAGGGAATACTTGAACAATCCCCAGAAAGACCATGAAGAGGTACCTGCGGGGCGTTCAACGTTTTCGTATTCGATATATCGGGTATTGAAGCCTACCCAGCTGAATATGCCTTTGGAGAAACGGTTGTATTCCGTCATATCAAGGATAGCGTCCACCATCTGTCTTGTCATGAAGCGGAAGTCCTGAGCACCGTCCACGATCTCTGTCTGTGAGATCTTGTTCATTATCCTGTAGAAAAGCCTTGCGAACCATGAACGCACCTTTGACTCACCTTGTCTGCTGACACGGCGTGTTGTGGCGCAGTCGTACTCGCCGTCCTTTACATAGCTGTACATCTGGGGCAGAAATGACGGCGGATGCTGAAGATCTGCGTCCATAACGACAACATAGTCGCCCTTAGCGTTTTTCAGACCTGCGTACATACCTGATTCCTTGCCGAAATTACGGGAAAAAGAAATGTATCTTATACGCTTGTCCCTGTCTGCCAGAGAACGTAATATATCAAGGGTTGTATCCTTAGAACCGTCGTTGATGAATAGGTATTCAAAGGTGAGTTCGGGGTGATCCTTTGACATCTGTCCTGTTATCTTTGTTATCTCCTCATAGAACATGGGGAGAACTTCTTGTTCATTATAGCACGGAACTACTACTGAAACGAGCTTCACGTTTTTTCCTCCTTCAAAAGAAGCTTGATCGGCTCATAAAAAAGAGTTTTTTATCTGCCAATACACTATTAATAATACAACAAAATCAATGATAATGCAAGAGCAAATTGCATGATTTCATAATTTTTTACGTCTATGTAAAATAATGAGCGACAAGGGTTATTATTTTGGTCTATCTGTTAGGAAAAACGCTGAAACGCCTTATATACGGCGATATTTTTTTGATAAAATGTAAATTATTCCCATTACCTAATTTAACTTAAACAGTGTAGGAGAATTTTGACAAAAAAATCAATAACGATTTGTTATTTTCACCGAAAATTTTAAAATGGGTATAATTTGCCGCGTCATTTTTTTAGAAAGTGTTGATTTTTTTCAAAGTATCATGTATAATATACTTGTATAGTTGTTCGCATCATGCAGGTTTCGCGGCAGTTTCTCTGTTTTTAGCGGAAAGTCTGCGGCGATCTGGGAAATCGGCGGTCCGCTGCCGTAAAGCGGAGGCTGCAGTTTTCTGCGGTTGGGAGAGGACTATGGATATAACACTGGTAACTTCTTCATATGATAAGGTCGTTCACGGTACTGATAATGATAAAAAGACCGGCTGTGGCATAAACCTTCTGAAGCCGGAAAATGTTACACGCTTTCACAGGACCTCAAGAATGACGGATCTTAAAGAGATCACCTGTGAGAAATGCAAGGCGAGTCTTGCTAAAAAGCTCATAAAGGCTGACAAGAAGGAAATGGCTCTTCTTCTCAAGGAAGAAAAGAGACGTGAAAAGCAGGGCTACGGCGATGAAGGTATAGTACCGCTCGGAAATACTACCGCAAAGATCACAAAGGATCCTGATGCGAGAAGAAAAGAAGAGGAAGCAAGACAGAAGGCAGCCGCAGAAGCAAGAGCTGCCGCAGAGGCAAGAAAGAAAGCCGAGGAAGAGGCGGCAAGAGAAGCAGTTGAGTATTACAATACCCCTGTGCAGAATGCGCAGCAGCCCGAAGCACCTGCGGGCAATATGGGTATCGCAATGGACGAGGAGCTTGCTCAGTTCGCTATAAATGTGCCCCAAGAAGAGGAAGTAGCAGCACCTGCTGCCGCACCTGCTGCTGAGGACGATTTCCTTGCTCAGTTCGCTATACAGAAGCCTGATGCAGAGACAGCAGCCCCCGTGCAGAACAATACCGTTGTTCCCGAGGATGATTTCCTTGCTCAGTTTGCTATACCGACACCACAGAATTCTACGCTGCCCGGCGGAGAGCCTGCACCCGTGAATTACGGTACAGAGCCTGAGGAAATGGACGGACTTGACTTTAATTACGGTCAGCAGCCTGTACAGCCTGCTCCTGTTTACGGTCAGACCGAACAGCCTTTACAGAGCGAAGAGGATGTTATGCAGATGTTCTCTATAGATAATGATGCTCAGGAGCCCGCATACGTACAGAACGCATACGGTCAGCCTATATACGGCGGTGATCAGCCCGTTTACTACACAGAGGACGGTCAGATCGTTCAGCCGTACATAGATCCGTCTCAGCAGTATATACAGCCCGATGCTCAGTATATACAGGCTGACGGACAGTATATCCAGCCTGATATGATATATCCTGCCGAGCCGATGCAGGGAGGTATATATGATAATACAGCAGACCAGATATACGGATATGATGAGACTATTCAGCAGGGTGTCCCTGTATCAGCCCCCGTTTATCCTCAGTATGATGAAAATATGCCGAAGGAAATGGATGAGCTTGATATCCCTGCTATAGAAGATATATCAGCACCAGTTCCAGAAGCAATACCTTCCTTACGGAATGTTGATGCACCTGTACCCGATGGGATCCCTGCCGTTGAGGATATACAGGCTCCTGTTATTGATGATATTTCAACAGCACAGGAGGCAGCAGCCGCTGCAGGCAGTGATATACCAACAGTTGAAGATATTGCAGTCCCGGCATTTGACGAAATACCCGCAGCAGATCACACAGCTGCACCAATACTTGATGATATTTCAGCAGCAGAAGATCTGACAGCACCGATGCTTGATGATATGCCTGTGATAGGCGATGCAGGCGCAGCGGTGATAGAGGATATTTCCGCACAAACATTTAATGAGCCTTTAATGGCAGAAGAGGAGTATGATACTATTATGAGTGATTATAATTACGTAGCACCGGGCGCAGGTGCAAATACATCAGAGGCAGAACAGCCAAAACAGCAGGCTCAGCAGCCTCAGCAGATAATCAAGGTGCCACAGCTTGCAGGATATGATGCAAATAATCAGCCTGTATACAAGTACGTTCAGATGAAGCTCGTAGGACGCGACCAGAACGGTCAGCCTGTATATGTTCCTGTAGGCGCACAGCCTCAGCAGAGACCTGCAGCTCCTGCTCAGCAGACAGCAGCACAGGCTCAGAGAGCAGCAGCCGCTCCCGTACAGCCGGGCGTTCAGGCTCAGAGACCTGTTGCTCCCGTACAGCCGGGCATTCAGAGACCTGCAGCTCCTGTTCAGCAGGCTCCTGTAAAGTCACCTGTTCCGAGAAAGCCTGTACAGCAGAGCGGCATACCTTCCGCAAATATCTCAAAGATAGCTGTAAATCCACACAGCAAGTCTACTTCACAGGCATTTATCAATGCTATCGCAAGCTCAAAGGATTATGCTGACAAGAACCTCATAGAGACACAGGGTCTCAAGGCTAACAGCCCTGTTCTTACATCTGTTGAGGATGTTCTTTCAACTATGGGCGATGAGACAGCAAAGAGACAGATGCAGGCAAAGGCTCAGGCACAGCAGAATGTTCCTGTATTCGATGAGTACAAGGCTCCTCAGAAGAACAGCTACAGAGGCGGAAACTCCGCGCCGAGACAGCAGTCATCTTCTTCAATGAACGATGCTCGCTATATGACAAAGGCTGAGCTCAAGGCTAAGAAGAAGCAGGATAAGATAGATGCTAAGTTCAGAAAGGAAATGTCCAAGAGAGGCTTCTGAGAATAAATATCTCACGATGAAATGAGGAAAACCAATGGCAGAAAACAAGATCCTTGAAGAGCTGAGAGCAAAGCTCACAGATTCCTTCGAGGAAAACAATAATTTTCTCCGCGGCGAGGCAGAGCGTTTTGCCAAGGAGGGCAATACAGAGGGCGTAAATGCAGCTACACTTCTTCTTGTGGAAATAATGCCCGAGGAGATGAAGCAGGAGGCAGAGAGACTTACTCATATCGATGGTATGCGCCTTGACGAGATGCAGAATAAGATCGTTCAGCTCATCAATGAGAAGAACATGAACGAGGCAAAGACGCTTGCAGAGCGGCTTTACAAGAAAATAACCATTGATTACAGAGACGGCGATAATGCAAGATTTGTTTCGCTGAGAAATCCCTTTGAGGATAATCTGTACCAGCTCAAATACAAGAATGACGATAAGGTGCTTAACCGTACCCCCTTCGATTTTCCTGCATATATCACTACATATGCATACCTTCTTGTGGAAACAGGCTCGCCTCTTGATGCTATTCCTGTTCTTGAAAAAGCTATCGAGTATAATCCTCTTGACTGCAACCCCAGATTTGAGCTTGCAGAGGTGTATAAGCTCCTGAAAAACAAGAGAATGCTTATCGAGACTACAAAGGCTACCCTTGAAGTTGCTTCTTCACCTGTGGCAATAGCAAGATGCTATGCTAATGTGGGCTATGCGCTCACCGATCTGGGCGAATACGATGATGCAGTTGCGTTTTTATCGGCAAGCCTTATATTTGCTCCGCATCCTGCCATTCCTTATGAACTCAGAGATGTTGCAGAGCGCAAGGGCAGTCCTATAAAGCCGCCGTCTCAGGAAGAGATAAACGCAGCAATGAAGAAATACGATATACCATACGGTCCCAATGAGGACGTTGTATCCGTTGCTGCAAAGCTTTCGGCACATTATCTCATGGAGAAGGATATCCCCAATGCTCTTAAAGCGTTGAAGCTTACATATAATCTTACACGCGATGAAGAGATAAAGAAGATAATCCTTAAATATGAGCCGGATGCTCCTATGACTCGTTCTGTAGATGAGGAAACAGGCGAAAAGCCGAATATAACACAGTCGGTGAATGATTCACCGGAAGAGTAATATAAAGGCACTTCCGTTATGGGAGTGCCTTTTTGTGATGTATAATCAGCGATTCTTTGCAGATAATATCTGCGGGAGATGATAAAATGAGCAAGAAAAAGATACCCGTTCCCGCCCTTGAAAAAGAGGAGTATATATGTCCCTCTGCCTCGTGGTGCGATATAACGGGACTTATCCGTTTTGACGTAGAGGACTGCGTTCTGCGCAGTTCATATGATGAGGTTTAACCTTACCGCCTGAATACGGCGGCAATAAAGAAGAAAAGTAATGATAACTGCGGAGGCACCTCCGCAGTTTTTGACTGTTATGCACAATACAGATGCATGATTTTTGACATATATTCCAAAATTTTCAAAACTACTTTATTTATTACTTAAAGCATGGTATAATAGTCAATGTTAATTTAATTCGTGAAATTTAATGCAATAAGTTATTATGCCTCAGAAACCTTTCTGACAGCTTAACAGATCGGGGGAGATTTATGAAAAACGGAGTAAAGATGCTGGATATTGCCACAAAACTCGGTGTCAGTGTGGTAACGGTATCAAATGCACTTGCAGGACGCGACGGAGTAAGTGAGCAGATGCGCAAAAGGATATGCGAGACTGCTGAAAAAATGGGCTATAAGCCGTCAAATACCAAGAGTGAGAAACGCCGCATGGCTATACCTAAGATAAGCAAGAACGTTGGTATACTCACATCTGAGCGTTTTGTAGGTGCGAGAGGAACATTCTACTGGGAGCTTACCGCAAGCATCTCAAATCAGCTTTCGCAGATAAATGTCTGCACGGTTTACGAATGTATATCGGCTGACAACGAAAAGGACGGTATACTGCCGAATATGATAGTTGACGGCAAGGTGGACGGCGTTATTGTCATCGGACAGGTACACAGAAGCTACATAGAGATACTCAGTAAGCTGACTATACCGCTGTTATTCGTGGATTTCTACGACAACAGGTACAGGATAGATTCGGTAACATCTGATAACTTCAACGGCGGATATATGCTGACGGATTACCTTGTTTCCAAGGGACACCGCAGGATAGGCTTTTTTGGCACACTTAACGCAACCAGCAGCATCAATGACAGATATCTCGGCTATCTGAAGTGCATGATGGAAAGTGAGCTTGAATACCGCATAGAATGGGTAATAGGTGACAGAAATGAAAAGGGTATACTTAACGATAAGATAGATTTCCCTGCTGAAATGCCTACAGCCTTCGTGTGCAACTGTGATGAAACCGCTTTCCGCGTTATATCGGCATTAAAGACAAAGGGCGTACGTGTTCCTGATGATATAAGCGTAGTAGGATACGACAATTACACCGTGTCAAGCATATGCATCCCAACTATAACGACTGTTGAGGTCGATCTTACGAAAATGGCAGAGGTATCTGTAGGAATAATGGCAAAGAAGCTCTCTGATCCTACTTACAGTGAGGGCAGACGCATCATAAGCGGAAGGCTTATCGAAAAGGAGAGCGTGCTTGATATAAGCGGCGGCTACGGCAGGGAGTGACCTGATGATAGTTAAGAACTTTATTGGCCACTTTAAAACTGTTCAGCAGCACAGGCATCAGGTTTTCATACACTGTCTGAAAGCGGGTATACCGTGGCGCGGCTTTGTCCACGATCTGTCGAAATTCTCGCCTACGGAATTCGTTCCCGGAGTGCTGTACTATCAGGGCAACCGCAGTCCTAACGAGCGTGAAAGGGAAGTGGACGGCTTTTCCAAGGCATGGATGCATCATAAAGGACGCAATCGTCATCACTTTGAATACTGGACGGACTATAATCCGAAAACAAAGAGAATGGAACCTGTGAAAATGCCTGATATCTTCATTTTTGAGATGTTCTGCGACCGTGTGGCGGCTTCAAAGATATATAATAAGGGAAACTACGATGATTCCATGCCGCTGGAGTATTTTCTCAGGGCAAAGCCAAGGCGTATAATCGAAAAAACTACGGCAGCGAAGCTGGAGTTTCTGCTGACAATGCTGCGGGATAAGGGCGAGGATGAGGTTTTTCGCTATATCCGCCGACAGGTCAGGAAGATACGTTAGCCATCAGCTTTTAAGCTGCCAGTAATATTATAGAAAACATGGACGACCGCTGGTCGTCCTCTGCATTTCTGAGAAAGGAGGATACATGAATACCAGATTACCGTATTTACGTGAAAAGACCTCAAAGCTGACCACATCGCCAGGTGTCTATATCATGCGCCGGAAAGACAGCTCTATAATCTACATCGGCAAGGCAAAAAATCTCCATAACCGCGTCAGCAGCTACTTTCGCGAAAATCCCGACCATACGCCCAAGGTAGCGGCTATGGTATCAAATGTGTACGATTATGATTTTATTGTAACAGACAGTGAGTTCGAGGCACTTCTGCTGGAATGCAGCCTTATAAAGCAGCATAAGCCGAAGTATAATATCCTTTTAAAGGACGATAAGGGATATCACTATATCCGCATATCAGATGAGGAGTATCCGCGTATAACCAATGAAAAAAACACGAAGCAGAGCGGCAGATATCTTGGCCCCTATACAAGCGGTGCTATCACTAAGGAAGCTGTCAACGAGGCTAACCGAGTGTTCATGCTGCCTACCTGCAAACGAAAATTTCCGCAGGATTTCGGGAAAGGCAGACCTTGTCTGAATTATCATATCAAGCAATGCATGGGAGTTTGCAGAGGCAGGATAAGTGCAGAGGATTACCGAATCGCAGTCGAGCAGGCGATAGATTTCATAAAAAGCGGCAGCTCCGAGTCGGTGGAGCGCATGGAGGCGGAGATGAACAGGGCTGCGGAAGCACTGGAATTTGAGAAGGCGGCTATGCTGCGTGACAGGATAGCTGCTGTGAAAAAGGCTTCGGAAAAGCAGAAGATAATAAACAGCGGTGTGGAATCAGCCGATGTTATAGGTGTTGCGGAATTTTATGACGGGATATACATTTCCGTGCTTATGTACCGTGATGACAGGCTTTTTGACAAGGCAGTTTTTGAGCTTCCTCTTTCGGATAAGGATGATGATATACTCAGTCACTTCATGCTGCAATTCTACTATAAAAAGCCCGATATACCGCGTTATATCATAGTTGACCATATCCCCGAGGACAGCGAACTGCTGACGGAAATGCTGGAGGATCAGGCGAAGCACAGGGTAAAGCTCCATATGCCGCAGAAGGGCAGACAGCTTGAGTTGTTGAGGCTTGCGAAAAACAATAGTGCGGAATATGCTGCCATAAAAAATGACCGCACGGGAAAAGAGGTAATCGCACTGGAACAGCTGGGGCAGAGTCTCGGACTATCAAAACCGCCTCGATATATCGAGGCTTACGATATATCCAACCTCTCATCGGAGTCGATGGTGGCGGGAATGGTGGTATTTGAGGACGGCAGACCGCTAAAAAAGGCGTACAAACGCTTTACAATAAAGGAGCAGCAGCTACAGAACGATTACGGCAGTATGCATGAAGTGCTCAAAAGACGGCTGATGCATATAGTAACAGGTGAGGGAGACGAATATTTTACCAGAAAACCCGATCTGATACTCCTTGACGGCGGAAAGGGTCATGTGAATGCAGTCGCGCCTGTATTGCGTGAACTGGGGCTGGATATACCTCTTTTCGGCATGGTCAAGGACGATAAGCATCGCACCCGCGCTATTGCGACAGGTGGAAGAGAGATACAGATAAATAATCTGAAATCGGTATTTGACCTTGTGACGAGGATACAGGACGAGGTACACCGATATTCTGTAAGCTTCATGCACTCACGGCACAAGAAAAAGACCTATAGCTCAGAGCTGCTTAATGTACGTGGAATAGGTGAAAAAAAGGCTGCGAAGCTGTTTATGAAGTACAAGACCATAGCTAATCTGCGCAATGCGACTCCCGAGGAGCTTGCAGCTGCCGCCGGAGTGAATATGGATATCGCAAAGGAGCTTTGGCAGACTATTCGGGAGCTGTGAACTCAGCATCGGGAATATTATTCTTAAAATCACTATATTATAATAGTATACGCAGCAGGTCAGTCTGATTTCGGTGTAGCTATTGTAAAATATATAAACTTGTCCACAGAATGGGCTTCGGTTTTTCGAGCAGTAACAACACGTTTTTATGCAATAACAGTCAAAATTACTAAATTAGCAATATGCAAATTGCCGCAGTTTACAATTCTGTAAAAATTAGCAGAAAATATGAGCTTTTATGTTGCAATTTAAAAGCGAGTGTGATATAATTATTGTGGAAGTTTAACAATGTTTGGTATACGTGTGCATATACCATATATTGGGCTGCCTTCGATGTTGTGTTTTTGTAAAAAATGAGCCGTTTATAACAGTCAGTATTACAGATAGTATATTTCTTGGTTAATATTGATAAAAAACGGTTGATTATTTATGTCAAAAAAGCGATTGAAAAGTAACTATTAAAATGTTATAATTGTTATTATTAAGGCAGTGAGAAACGTTCATCACAAGTAATTAATTATGGAGGTGGTTTCATGAAGAGTTTTTCCTATGTAGCTCAGGACGCAAGGAGCAGACAGGTCAAGGGAGTCATGAATGCGGAAAATGAGCAGGAATTCTTACAGAAAGCCAAGGAAAAGGGCTTGTATGTCAAGGATTATAAGGAAAGCGATTCAGGTGACGCAAAATCAATGTACAAGTTCAACACGAAGGAACTTAACTTCTGCTGCAGGCAGCTCAGTGCTATGCTTACTTCGGGTCTGACACTTGTAAAAGCCATCGATATCCTTACCAAGGAGCAGGAGAACGAAAAGGCGAGAGCAATATGGCAGGATATCTACGAGAACGTACAGAAAGGTGAATCTTTCTCGTCAACTCTCGAGATGCACTCAGGTTCATTCCCTGACTTTCTTATTTCAATGGTCGGCGCGGGCGAGAGCAGCGGTTCGCTGGATATCATTATGACTCGTATGTCTGATCACTACGCAAAGGAAAATAAACTCAAAAACACGATCAGAGGCGCAATGGTCTACCCGATCATCCTTCTCACACTCTGTATCGTAATTGTTATCTTCCTCTTTACTGTTATCATGCCTACATTTATCGATATGTTCGAGGATAAGAGCAAGATGCCTCTCCTCACGAAGATACTGGCTGCTATCAGTGACTTCCTGAAAACTAAGTGGTATGTACTTATTATAATAATCGCTGCAATTGTATTTGGCTTTAGATATGCAATGAAGATGCCGAATTTCAGGAAGAAATTCGATAGAATGTTAATAAAGGGACCTGGATTTGGTCCTCTTGTAACGAAGATCTATACAGGAAGATTTTCAAGAACACTTTCTTCGCTTTATTCAAGCGGTATCCCAATGGTTGAATGCCTGCAGAGAGCTTCAGCAATCCTCGGAAATTCATATGTAGATGAAAAGTTCGAGACAGTTATTGATGAAGTTAAGTCAGGTGAGCCGCTTTCATCAGCTATAACACGTACAGAGATATTTGAGCCTATGTTCTGCTCTGTAATTTACGTTGGTGAAGAGTCAGGTGCTCTTGATACTATCCTTGAAAAGACTTCGGATTACTACGAAGAAGAATCAGATGCAGCAGTTCAGCGTCTTGTTGGTATGCTGGAGCCTATCCTTCTTATCTTCATGGGTCTTATCATAGGAATGGTTGTGTGCGGTATCTACCCTGCACTTTACGGTTCATTAGAGAGCATCGAAAACAGTTAATAAGGAGGAAAGATAAATGCTTTCATTTGATATTACAGATAGAAACATACGAGTAGTAAGAGGCGTTGAGGGCGCAGGCAAGATCAAGATCAACTCTGCTGCTACAGTTAACGTTGAAGAGGGACTTATCGTTAACGGACACGTTAAGGACGTTCCCGCAGTTGCTACACTGATCAACAATGTTATTAAAATGCACAGAATGCCTGATAAGGAAGCAATCGTTTCGATTTCTTCAAACCTTACTATCTTCAAGGAAATGACAGTTGCCAAGGGCAGAGGTCAGGATCTTCAGAAAACAGTAAAGCTCCAGATGCAGGCAGAGCTTAATCTTGATGATTCATACAGCGTGTCATACATCATAGTTGGTGACGCAGACAGCAGTGAGGTTAGCGAGCCTTCATACAAGATCCTCGCAACAGCTTGTCCTTATGAGATCGTAAACAGCTACAGAGAAGCATTCAAGCTTCTTGGTATCTCTCTCAGATCGGTTATGATCGGCTGTAACTGTATCACAAAGGTACTTCTTGCTGATACAAAGATCAGATCAAAGATGCCGCTCCTTGCTGTACAGATCGACAACAACTTCATCTCTCTCAACCTTTATGAGCAGGGACAGCTTTCATTCTCACGTTTCGCTTCTATTGATGCTGCTGACTACGGATATTCTGACGACTATGTATTTGAAGCCGTTAACGAGAATATCTTCCGTATGCTTCAGTTCCACAGAAGCCGTAACACAGGTGAGTCTATTGAGAATGTAATCTTCTACGGTGATACTCATGAATATGTAAGACTTACAGATGAGCTCGAAAAGCTCGACCTCAAGACAAGTCTTATCAATGTTCCTCCACAGATCCACGGTCACGAAAATCTTGAATTCTCACTGTATGCTAATGCTATCGGTGCTATGTTCAAGAGAAACAGAGAGATCGAAAAGATCAACCTTCTCGAAACTGATTTCAGCACTGCTGTTAAGAACAAGATCAGAAACGAGAGCTCTGGTAATGTTGCTATGATCGCAGCACTTATCGGTTCTGTTGTTATCGCAGGCGGTGTATATGCAGGTATGTTCATAAAGGACAAGAGCATACAGAGTGACATCGAGGAGTGCGAGGAATATATCAATTCTCCTCAGACTGCTGAGCAGCTTGCACATCGTGAGCGTCTTATAGCAATGAAGAATTCTGTAAATGCATATTATACAAAGGTTAACAATGCATATGATGCATATCTTTCAAAGCCTGTAATTAACGGCGGTACATATGAAGAGATCGAGAAGGTACTCGAAGAGACATGTAAGAATGAAAAGATCGAGAAATTCAAGATCGTTGGACCGCGTTATTCAGATGGTACAGTTACATTCTCAGTAGAATGTGACATCAATAAAGAAGAATTTGCACAGAAGCTTCCTTCGGATTTCGCTAAGAATATTCTTGCAGATCCAAAATTCTGCGCTACAAGCTACGGCGGATATCAAATATCTAAGATTGAAGAAGAGGGCAAGGAGCCTGTTGAGAGAATTAGTTTCCCTTCAAGTGCTAAGCTCGTAAGCTTCAAGAGTGCTTATCATCCAGAGCAGGACGATAAAAAAGATGATAACGCAAAGTGAGAAGAGGAGGCTAATAAATAATGAAACTTAATTACAGAGATAAGATCATTGCTGCTATTCTTATAGCTATCACGATACTTTTGGTAGGCTTCTTTGCACTTATAAAGCCAAAGTATAAGGATATAAAGGCACATCAGAAAAATCTTAAAGAAGTACAAAAAACTGAAGCCGATATAAGGGCTCAGATTGCTGAGATCCCGGATCTTAAGAGTGCAATCTTAAAGATACACGAGGATACATCAGTTATCACAGCTAAGTTCGTACCGATCAATGATGTACAGAACCCTGTCGTTATTGATAAGTATATGCAGAAGTTTGCTGAAGAAACTAAGGTTAAGCTCCTCAAAGTTGAGCTTAAAGAAGCTAAACTCACTCCGATTGAATATTATTATAATTCAGTTAATGATAACTTTGCTGATATGCGTAAGTCAGCTGATATTGACGGAAGTCTTGGTAAGGCATATGCTGAGCAGACTGCTGAAAGCACAGCAGTATCACAGAGAGCTAAGGAGTCTGTAATGCAGACACAGTATGGTATAAACATACACGGTACAAAGAAGAACGTGTGGGCATACCTTGCAGCTCTTGAGAAGTTTGACAAGACACTTACTGTAAATTCAGTTACTATTACTGATTACAGCTTTGGTAAGAATGCAGCAGAGGCAGCAAATATTTCAATTCCTGATTCAAAGGATGCTGACGAGGAAACTGTAGTTGAAGGTGGAGAAAACGGAAAGATTTCAAATGCTTCGGATGTAAGAATAGTTGTTACACTTTATTCAGTATATGAAATGGCTAAGCCAAATGTTGACTAAGTTCCTTCTAATCAAGATGCAGGCATTCTACATCATACGCTATGGTTATTGAATTGATATAACTTGAAAGGCGGTTAGAAAAATGAAAACAGAGAACAAGAAAACATTACGCGGCTCCGTACTGTTTACAGTCGTTTGTGTAATGGCACTGTTGATAATCTTTCTGACTGGTACTCTTGCTCTTGCGTCTGCATCGAGCAACAGAGCACATAAGTCATATTCATCATCACAGGCGAGCTACACAGCGAGAGCTGCGATCGACACATTTGTACAGTCAATGGAGCGTGACCCCGGAATCCCGGCCGCAATCGAGGATATGGGTGAGGCTCCGCTTGAAGTCGAGATGGAGATCAGTGATCGTACACTCGGTGTTTTAGGCTATTATGACAAAGATCATAAATGGCAGGAAAACAAGATAGTTATCACACCTGTTGCTGATTCAGACGGATATATATTCAGCGATATCACACCTGATGGCGTTGATAATCCTGAGTGGATCAAGGTAACAGCTGTAAAGGTAACAGCTACTTGTAGAGTCGGTAGGGAAGAGGAAACTGTTTCTGCTTATATTCAGAAGTCAGGTTCATCTCATTCAGAAGTGACTCCCGGCGGTCTTGACGGACTTCAGGAGGTCGGAGCTAATGCGTTCCCTAACGGTGGTTACATCACTGGCGGTTTCGGATTAGGTATTTCCAAGGACGCTTCAGGACTTTTCCCTGCTCACAATAATACAGATATCCAGACAAAGCTTTCATTTATCAACGGAAGCATTGTTGCAGGTACATCATCTTTCAAAATGTGGGTAAAGACACCTACAGATAAAGATGCAAGAAAAGAAAGACCATATTCACAGACAGTAATCATGGGCAACGTTTTCGTAAGAGATGCTGGTACAATGGTATTCAATGATTATGAGATGCTGTCCGATTACACACAGAAAGATATTCCTTATCTTTATATTGATGGTACTATGGGTTCTAACTGTTCAAGTGTTTCACTTGTTGCAGATAAGGGCGGTACAGCTGCAAAGGGCAAATCACCATTCAATGTATTTATGGGAACTCTCGACTGTACAAAGGGTGATGACCACGGCTTTGTATTAAGCTTAGGCGGCTCAGACCTTTATTTAATGGATTCACCTTCTTCAGAAACTTATAGAGTAATGTATGCTGATCGTAACTATTCGCTTGAAGAGACATTCTATGAGTTAGATGATGCCGGAAATATCAAGCTTGATGCAGAAGGCAATCCTATCCCTGCTGATAAGAGAGATAAGGCTGATCAGGATAAAGATGTTAAAAATATTCAGAAGGGTGAAAATTACTTCGGAACATCCAAGGGTTCAAGTATTCTTTATGACTGGACAACATCTTATGTTCATAAGACAGAGTCGCAGCATAAATCATCAGGCGGTAACATTTATTCAATGGGTAATCTTACACTTCAGAATGCAAATATTGCACAAGATGTAAGAGTTGATAAGGATTGTCATATCAAGAATGGTGTTACTATTAACGGAGACCTTGTTGTTAAGGGACATCTTTATTTTGATGGTGGTTCACTTGACGATATCAAGGGTACTATTTACTGTGACAATGTTCACAATGTTGCTTCTGAAAAGGAGGCAGATCAGATCAAGCCAGGTTATCAGGAACACGTTAACGAATTAGTTGACGGTTATACTGAAATTCCTAATGCAATTTTTGATAATGACGAAGTTCCTGAGTCTTCATATGAAATAAGAAAAGCACGCCAGGACGCAAGCTATATAGGTCCTGACGGCAACAACTGGTATTGGGGTATTCAGTATCCACCTGATACTACAGATGTTACAGTATTTCCATGGGGTGATCCAAGATGCACCGCAGACTATAGCATCTACGTAATAGGTGACCAGTGGTTTGAGTCAAAGCCATATTATGCAACAAAGCCTGACGGTACAGTTGATTATGATAAGGTTGTTGAGTCAGCAAAGTCAATTTATAAGGTAAATCCTTCAGATCCAAGTGAAATCCTTGACGTAGAGACCGATGATGAAATGTCATACTATAAGCTCAGGGAAGACGGAAGTATTGGCGATGCTGCTGATAAATCCGATGCAATCCGTACATTCTATACCGATCCATCGGGAGCAGTTGTTTCAAAGGCAGATGCATTCGAGAAAGTAACAGTAGGCACAGCAAGTCCATACACAGGCTGTCCAAAGGCTCCTGCATATCCTTTATCAATGACACGTGAAGCAATTTACGGTTACTTTGACGAGTCCGGTGAATTCCAGGTTAACGGCACAACAAAGCTCATCAAGAACATCTATGAAGTAAGAGAAGATCTTAACATGGATCAGAACGGTGAATACAAGAAGGACGTATATTTTGATCACGTTCCTAAGAAGTTCACACTGAATGCTTCTAATGATGCATATATTGATGATCCAAAGGCAGAAGGATACAACGGAAGCGATCCTGCATATGCAGATAAACTTCCTTATGCATATCTTCCTAACGGTCATAAAAACGATGATAATATTTCTACAGAGGACAAAAATCTTTATAAGACAGAAGATGCCGACAGTCCGTATAAGATAAAGCCATGGAACGGCGGAAAGATAGTTCAGTCTTGTATTATAGGTAATCCTGACCGTACAAGTTTCGAGATCGAGAAGAAAACAGACTGTAATATAGTTGGTTCAGGTGAAGGAATCTGGATCGTTCTCAGAAATATTCACACAGAAGCAGATGGAGATAACGATTTCTTCTGTGATACATCAAAGGGTAAGGTTTGCTTCCTTATTGACGGTTCAATAACCTTCAACAATTCAGTTATAGTTCCTACGGTTACAGGCGGCGGTGTAAACGAGTACAAGGAAGGCTGCTTGGTAACACCTGATTCAACATGGAATATCGAATACTACGGTAAGCCGGGTTCATCTATCAATCTTGGAAACGGCGGCGGAAGTACATTAGTAGGTACTTTCATGTGCCCTGAAACTTCATTCAGCGGTAAGGTTGCCGGTAAGTGGGGCTGTAATTATAGAGGTGCATATACAGCTGAAGGTAGCGAGGAATACAAAAAGTCTCCTATCGTTGGAAGTGCGCTTTTCAAGAATATTACAGAAGCACAGAATGATTTTGCAGTTCTTAACTCAGGCGGCGGCGGAGCTTCAAAGGATACAAAGAAGGCTGTTACCGCACTCGGAACATATGAGATCTCGTATTTCATGGGTTCATAAAGGAGGAGTGTTCTTATGAAAAAAAGCAAAAAGAAGCTGAAGGGCATGACTCTGATCGAAATGATCATTTCGATATTTATATTTGCAATAATGGGCGGTTTGCTTATACTCATTGGTACGCATATAGATGCAACATCAAAGGCTGCCAATAACCTTAAAAACAAGGTAGTAGTTGAATCGCCTTATGCAGCCAATCATTATAAGACCATAGGCGTTGGAGAAGACGGCAAGGATATCGATCTTCCAAGTCAGGATATGGACATAAAAGTCAAGATCAAGGAAAGCGGAACTTATTGGACATATGAGTTGACAGATGAGTCAGATCCTACATCTTGGGATTATGTTGAACACTCATATGGTGATGCAGGTTACGTTGAGGTCGATATGAAGGCTAGGAAGTATCAGACAGAAACACTTGTAACTGACGGAATGACTACTGAGCAGATCAATGATATGAGAAAAAGATCAAACGGAAAGCTTAACCTTGATTTCTTCGATGTATTGCCTGCTGAAGAGCCTGAAGAAGCAACACCGTAAGTGAGGGGGAGAGTCTATGAAGAAAACTATCAAAAAGGGCTTTACTCTCGTTGAGCTTATTGTAGTAATGGCTATTTTCTCAGTTCTTATGGTTGCAGTTATGGCTCTTACAGGTCCTGTACAGAGACTGTTCCAGAAAACAGCTATTTCAGAAAAAACTTATTCCTATGCAAACAATATCCAGCTTTACCTTCAGGGTAAGCTGGAGTATGCAGAGGATCTATATGTATGCACATCAGATAAGATCGACTTCGACGCTTCAGGAAGCGTAGATGATGACGATCTTGCAAAGCTTGCTGAAGAGTTCCGCAAGGATCACTTTGAAAATGTAGTAAGCTATGACGGAAGCAAAGCAAATTATATGAAGGGTAATATCCATATCATCAGACTTTGCAACAGCGATACAAAGCTAAAGAGTGGTGTAGAAGTACCTAAGGGTCAGATAATACACAGAATCTATGGCTTTACATCAAATACTGCTTTGACATCTGCATCTACTTACACTGAGACAGCAGATCTCAACAAGGCTTACTTTGATGCAAATGATTCATCGTATAACTACAATTATGCGCTTGGATCATCTAATCTCAAGGTAGCAAAAGTACCGGGTGATGATGCTCTTAGTCCAGAAGCAAAAGCAAAGGTTGACAGAAAAGCAGTTTACAGAGCACTTGATAAGGATATGAGTGATGATTTAACAGGAATATCAGCAACAACACTTGCTGTATCAATAGTTCTTGACAAAAAGGACGGAGGTTCACTCGATATTCCCGCATATGATGAAAATCAGAAGGCATGCAGAGTATTTGCAAGTCCCGCAGCTGTTCAGGTTGCTAATCTTCCGCTTACAAATATTGCTACAAGATCAAAGCGCAGCTCATCTCCAAAGGGTCTTATAAGACCAAGAATGGACGCTGTAGGCGGAGCTGTAAAGCTTCAGGCCGGTAATCAGATGGGTGAAGCTTTTGGCGATGTTTATGCAAGCAAAGTCTTTGATTTCCAGAATGACATCTATTTTGTATTCTCATATACAGATGAAATGTATTAATAAGTAAAAAAACAGGCAGCAGTCAATGCTGCTGCCTGTACTTATTTTTTACTTTTTTATTCCGTGGCAAGTAAGTTCAGATACCATTGAGCTATCTGGTTGCCCCACAAGCTTCCGATCGCAATTCCTATTGCAAGGAAAGGACCGAAAGCAAACTTTGAATCATTAGTCACTTTCTTGACTATAAGGCCTCCGATTGCGGCGGTCATAATTCCAACGAATGTTGAAGCGATAACAGCCCGCGTTCCGAGAAACGCACCTGCTGCAAACATAAGATATGTATCACCGAGTTCTATCGCTCTGAAGTCCTCACCGAACTTCTTCTTGATGATCGGTCGGCTGATCTCACCGATAAGAAAGAATGGTACACTGATTATTAATGCACCGATGATGCGGCTCTTGAGACTTACATCGTGAAACTCACGAGAGTAGAAAAGATGCAGCGGGATCGAAAGGATAAGAATTACAGCTACCATGCTGACGTAAATATCCTTTGTATCCCAGTCGATAAATCCTATACATATAAGGAACGACATTACAACGCAGGTTATTATGGATTTAACATTAATATCCAAAGCAAAAAACGTCAGAACGTAGAGGAAACCGTTCAGCGACTCTACGATCGGATAGCGCGGTGAGATCTTCTGACCGCAGCTGTGACATTTTCCTCTCAGCATCAGCCAGCTGAAAACGGGGATCAGGTCGATTGGTCTGATCTTTGCACCACAGGTCATACAGTGTGAAGCTTTTTCCTTGTCCTCTTTGGTTTTTCCTATTCCGAGTACCGACTCGCCTGCGGGAAGTCTGAGAATGACAACATTGAGGAAGCTTCCGATACAGATGCCGAAAAGGAAAATAATGACGTAAAACATGATCTTGAAAGGTAGCTCGGTAAATTCATCGTGGAGCATATTTTCAAATTCAAACATGATTTTACCCCTCCTTCATATTATAAAGTACATAATCTTATTATAACATAAATTATGGAAAATTCAAGTACAATTTTAGAATATCAGGCGTATGACGGATATGTCTGATGTTCAGAAAATAAGCGGAGGTTTTTTATGAGAAACGAGAGAATTGGTGACTACTTAGTCAATCAAGGGCTTATCACAAGCGAACAGCTTCAGCAGGTACTTGAAGCTCAGAAAGCATCAAACGGATCAAAGAAATTTGGTGACGTTGTTGTTGAGCTGGGATTCATGTCAGAAGTTAACTTCGCAAAGGCACTGGCAGGAAACCTGAGAGTTCAGTATGTTGATCTTGACAACATCGAGATCAATTCCGATGCTGTACAGATGGTACCTGAAGCACTTGCAAGAAAGCACACTGTAATTGCTATCAATGTACAAGGTAAGCGTCTTACAGTTGCTACGAACGATCCTGTAAACTTCATCGTCCTCGAGGACATCAAGGTTTCTACAGGTATGGATACCGTTCCTGTTCTTGCTACAACTTCAGCTATCAATAAGGCTATCGGTAAGTGCTACTCAATGCAGAATGTTGACAGCGTTCTCGAAGGTGTTTCAAACATGGGCGGTGACCTCGGTGAAATGACCGAGGCTGATATCGAGTCCAAGGACAGAGTTGAAAGCGCACCTATCGTTAAGCTTGCAACTACTATCGTTGAAAACTCCTACAGAGCAGATGCTACCGATATTCATATCGAGCCATTCGATAAGTATACAAGAATACGTATCCGTGTAAACGGTGATCTCGTTGAACTCATGAATATTTCCAGTGCAGTTCACAGCGCGCTGACAACACGTTTCAAGCTCATCAGCGGCATGAACATCGCTGAAAAGAGAATCCCGCAGGACGGCCGTTTCACACAGGTCGTTGACGGAACAACACTTGATGTCCGTGTATCTTCACTTCCAATGGTACACGGTGAAAAGATCGTTATCCGAATTCTTTCAACTGGTCAGATCGCTCTTCGTAAGATCACCGATCTGGGTATGTCTGATTATAACTATACACTGTTCGAGTCAATGCTGAGAGTTCCTCACGGCGTTATCCTCGTAACAGGACCTACCGGTTCAGGTAAAACAACTACACTTTACGCTGCTCTTGGTGAGATCGCTAAGCCAAACGTAAACGTTGTAACTGTTGAGGACCCTGTCGAAAAGGCTATCGACGGTATCAATCAGTGTCAGGTTAATATGAAGGCTGGTATGACATTCGCCGCAGCTCTTAGATCTATCCTCCGTCAGGACCCTGACGTAGTAATGATCGGTGAGATGCGTGATACCGAGACAGCAGATATCGGTATTCGTGCCGCTATCACAGGACACTTGGTTCTTTCCACACTTCATACAAACGATGCTGCTTCAACAGTTGTTCGTCTTGTTGATATGGGTGTTGCTCCATACATGGTTGCAACTTCACTTATCGGTGTAATCGCTCAGCGACTTGTAAAGGTTCTCTGCCCTGAGTGTAAGAAGCCAAGAATGTCAACTCCCGAAGAAAATGACCTCATGGGAATAGATCATTCAGTACAGATCTTTGAGGCAGGCGGATGCCCTGTATGCAATAACACAGGCTACAGAGGAAGAACTGCTATCCACGAGATCATTCATTGTACAACAACCGTTTCTTCTATCATCGCTGCAGGCGGTACAAAGGAAGATATCGAGAAGGCTGCAAAGGCAAACGGAACAAAACTGCTTCGTGATAACGCTGCTGAGCTTGTATTGGCAGGAGAAACATCTATAGATGAGCTTGTAAGAGCTACATACACAGTATAATAGCTTTATCTATATTGGGAGGATAATAACATGGCAATTGAAATTCATAGAATACTTGACGAGGTAAGACTCCTCGGTTGTTCTGACCTTCACTTCACAGACAGGATCGCTCCTGTTGTACGTCTTAACGGTACACTCAGAACCATGCGTTCACAGTATCCTGAAATGGATGAAGAGGAAATACTCAATATCGTTCATCAGATGACAAACGATGCACAGCAGACAAGCGTTAACAATCATCACGATACCGACTTCTCGTTCACAACAAGAAGCGGCTACCGTCACCGTGTAAATGTATACTTCCAGAAGGGTAAGCCTGCTATCGCTATCCGTCTTCTGAGAAATGATATACCTACTCTTGAGGATCTCGGACTTCCTCCGATCCTTGCAGATTTCGCAATGCGTCCCCGTGGACTCGTTCTCGTAACAGGACCTACCGGTTCAGGTAAATCTACTACCCTCGCAGCTATGATCGACTTCGTTAACCTTAACAGAAGTGCTCACGTTATAACTGTTGAGGATCCTATCGAGTATGTTCACGAGCATAAGAGATGTATGGTAAACCAGAGAGAGATCGGTGATGACGTTCCGTCATTCGCTCTTGCTCTGAGAGCTGCTCTCCGTGAGGACCCTGATGTAATCCTCGTAGGAGAAATGCGTGACTTCGAGACTATCCAGGCTGCTGTAACTGCCGCTGAAACAGGACATCTCGTTATGTCAACACTTCATACAACATCTGCCGCTGATACTATCAACCGTATCATCGACGTTTACCCTGAGCATCAGCAGCAGCAGATCAGAACACAGCTTGCTAACAACCTCGTAGCTGTTATCTCACAGACCCTTATTCCTAAGAAGGACGGTACAGGTCGTATCGCTTGTATGGAAATCCTCAACGTAACCGATGCTATTTCGGCTATGATCCGTGATAACAAGATCCACCTTGTTCAGTCTGCTATCCAGACAGGTAAGCAGCAGGGCATGATGTCTCTGGATATGGAGCTTGCAAGACTCGTATCCAAGAACGTTATCGGCGAGGTCGATGCTCTCGAAAAGTGCCTCGACAAGCAGGAATTCTATCGTTTCCTTTCACAGATGGGCGGAGTTCCCAGAGGTGGAATGCAGGGCTGATAGCTTCAAAAGCAATACCGACCGTCGGATATTTATCCGACGGTCTTTCTTATTAATATAGAAGTAAGTTGTAATTAGCATTGAATTCAACCCGGAAGTTAAGAATCGAGAATAGAGAGTTAAGGTTTCCAATCAGAGGATGAAGTAAAATGTAGGAACCATTTCCGTACATATGAGTGAGTATAAAGAAGGGAGTAGAGCTAAAAAAGAATGAAAAAATATATGTATGCCCGCGGACTCATGATAGTATATATCCTCATTACATTTCTCTCATGGATTTCTACTAACTAATAAATAGAAAACAGCTACGATTTTTACTGCTCATTACTTAAATCAACTTAAATTATCTCTACTTAAATTACGAGGTGAAATCAATACGATTCGTAATATATTAACGCAATATTACAGAAATAATTGTTTTTTTTCAAAAAGGATATAAAGAAATATTCAGAAAAGGCTTGAAAAAAGATAATGAAATGTTCATATGGAGGTCAA
>Ga0310786_10002890_pt1 | contig 25607 bp, 10 predicted proteins | sample AusTroGonzalo_MG_FD_203881 | JGI IMG/M metagenome (GOLD analysis project Ga0310786, IMG submission 203881) | Bovine rumen microbial communities from tropical cattle in Woodstock, Queensland, Australia - Gonzalo_03 (v2) (version 2) | ecosystem: Host-associated > Mammals > Digestive system >...
GGGAATATCAGATGACAGCGGATGAATCCTCAATTTTAATTATCAATTTTCAATTATCCATTATCCATTACCAAAAGATCCAGACACTTCTCCACAGGAATGCCCCTGTTCTTGTCCTTCGTATCACGGTAGCGGTCAATCATTCTGAAGACGGTATCCATCGCCGTACGGGTGGAGACCTTCAGTGATTCACCATTCAACAGATGACCGATGAGCACCGCCGAGAAGATATCACCCGTACCATGGAAAAGACCTGGTATCTCATGATATTCCAAATGAAAATAGCTGTCGTCGAAATGATTATAGGCCGCCACAGCATGTTGCCCGTCAATCTTACAACTGGTAATGATAACCGACTGACAACCTATTTCACGCAACTTGTCGAGCAGCGTCTTGGTTTCTTCCCATGTAATGCCCTCCATGTGGATGGGGGTATCGGTCAGATAACAGGCCTCGGTGTAGTTCGGAAACGTGAGATGGGCCACAGAGACCATCTCGCGCATCAATTCCACCTGTCGCTGGGTGACACCATTATAAAGACGACCGCCATCGCCGAGGATCGGGTCTACGAAGACCGTCGTGCCCAAAGCACTCTGTTCTTTGCAATAGCCCGCCACAAGTTTGGCCTGTTCGTCGCTGAACATCAGACCCGTGCAGATAGCATCGAACGAGAAGCCGAGTTCTTTCCACACGGGCAACGTACCACGGATATACTCTGTGGTATCCTGAATGTTGAATTTCCCGTAGTCTAATGTGTTGGAAACGAGCGCCGTGGGCAGGCTATAGGTGGGAACGCCAAGATAAGAGAGGATGGGTAGCATGGCCACCATACCTACCTTACTATAGCCTACGACGTCGTTAATCAATAATATCTGTTTCATCTCGGCTACAAAGTTACATTTTTTTTCGGAAAGACATCTATTTTTGGATAAAATTATTCACATTATTCATATTTGTTTCATAATAAAGAAAAAATAAACTACCTTTGCAGTCGATTATGTCGACGGTGATTCAAGCACTCCAACAACAGCGGTTGCTACTCCAAATGGAGTATGCGGCCGAGAAGGAAGCCTACCGCAAGCAGACCGAGGAAATGGGCCTGCAGCGGAAGGTGAAGCGCGGCGATGCCTGGTATCCCCTCAAAATGGGCAAGAGCTACTATAACTCACTGAACCAATTGGTCGTCGAGGTCTTCCGCCAGGGCGATGATGACGACATAGAGCATAACTTCGAATTCGGCCGCCCCGTCTGTTTCTTCAGTGTAGCGGTAAACTCTAAACAATCAACTCTAAACTCTAAACTCAAATACTTCCCCTTCACCGCCACCGTCTCCTATGTCGATGGCGACCGCATGGTCGTCGCCGTCCCCGATAACGGCCAACTCATCGATGTCCAAGGTGCAGAGAATGTCGGCATCCAGCTCTTCTTCGATGAAACCAGCTATAAGATGATGTTCGAAGCCCTCGACCGTGTCATCCGGGCCAAAAGCCGACTGGGTTATCTCCGCGACCTCTTCTATACCCCCTCTAACTCCCCCTCAAAGGGGGAGAAGCGCAGTGGTGGCATGAAAGCCGAGTCCTTCACCTTCGCCCCACTCCATTTCCCCTACCTGAACCGCACACAGGAGGATGCCGTCAACAAAGTGTTGCGGGCCAAGGATGTCGCCATTGTTCACGGTCCTCCCGGCACCGGCAAGACCACCACCCTCGTCGAGGCCATCTACGAGACCCTCCGTCGTGAGAACCAGGTGCTGGTCTGCGCCCAGAGCAATATGGCCGTCGACTGGATCTCCGAGAAACTCGTCGACCGCGGCATCAATGTCCTACGTATCGGTAATCCCACCCGTGTCAACGACAAGATGCTCAGCTTCACCTACGAGCGTCGCTTCGAGGCCCATCCCGACTACACCCTCCTCTGGAGCATCCGGAAAGCTATCCGGGATCTCCGGAGCCATCGGAAGCGTGGCAGCGACAGCTACCACCAGAAACTCGAACGTCTGAAAGAACGTGCCACAGAACTGGAGGTCCGCATCAATGCCCAGCTCTTCGGCGAGGCCCGCGTCATCGCCTGTACCCTCGTGGGCTCGGCCAATCGCCTGCTCGAAGGTCAGAAGTTCGGCACCCTTTTCATCGACGAGGCAGCCCAGGCCCTTGAAGCAGCCTGCTGGATTCCCATCCGTCGCGTGTCGAGAGTGGTCTTCGCCGGCGACCATTGTCAGTTGCCGCCCACCGTGAAGAGTTTCGCTGCCCTGAAGGCAGGCCTCGGCAAGACGCTCATGGAGCGCATCGTAGAAAACCATCCCGAAACCGTCACCCTCCTAAAGATGCAATACCGCATGAACGAGGAAATCATGCGTTTCTCTTCCGACTGGTTCTATGGCAATCAGGTAGAAAGTGCCCCCGAGGTGAAATTCCGCAGCATCCTCGACCTCGACATCCCCATGACGTGGATCGACACCTCCCAGTTTGATTTTCCAGAAAATCCGGAGCTTCCAGAAAAACCTGCCCAACCCCTCTTCCGCGAAGAATTCGTCGGCGAATCTTTCGGCCGCATCAACAAGGCCGAGGCCGAGCTCACACTCCTCGCCCTCGAACAATACTTCACCAAAATCGGCAAAGAGCGCATCCTTGAGGAGCGCCTCGATGTCGGTGTCATCTCCCCCTACCGCGCCCAGGTGCAATACCTCCGTCGACTCTTCAAGAAACGCGAGTTCTTCAAGCCCTATCGTCACCTTATCAGTGTGAACACTGTCGATGGTTTCCAAGGCCAGGAACGCGACATCATCCTCATCTCCCTCGTCCGTGCCAACGATGAAGGCCAGATTGGTTTCCTCCGTGACCTGCGCCGCATGAATGTAGCCATCACCCGGGCCAGAATGAAACTCATTATCCTCGGCGATGCCTCCACCATGACACGCCATCCCTTCTACAAAAAACTCTACGAATATATCGATGCACTCTGAATAATCGTTAAAATGCACAGTGCACTCGGAAAAACTCAAAAATATTTGGTTTTTCTCTCGTTTATTCGTAACTTTGCACCAATGATTAAAATCAAACGCGTTGAAACGAAACGGGAACTGAAGCAGTTTATCCAGTTTTACTACGACCTATATCGCGATAACGATTGTGCCGTACCTTATTTATATTCCGACGAAATGGCTACGCTGCGCCGGGATAAGAACCCCTCCTTCGAATGCTGCGAGGCAGAGTATTTCATGGCCTTCAAAGACGGGCAGATGGTAGGTCGCGTGGCAGCTATCATCAACCGCCGTGCCAATGAGCGCTGGAATCGCAAAGCCGTCCGCTTCGGCTGGTTCGACTTCATCGACGACCCAGAGGTGTCTGCCGCCCTGATAAAGGCAGTGAAAAACTGGGGACAAGCCAGGGGGATGACGGAGATTGCCGGACCGCTGGGCTTCATCGATACCGACCGCGAAGGTATGCTGATAGACGGGTTCGACCAACTCTCCACCATGTATATCAACTACAACTTCCCCTACTACTCGCATCACATGGAGCAGATGGCCTTCGAGAAAGACAACGACTATGTGGAGTGCAAGGTAAAAGTGCCCGAGGTGGTACCCGAGAAGTTTGCCAAATTGACGGAGATGGTGCGCAAGCGCTACGGATTGAGGGTACATAAGTTCACCCGCCATGAACTGGTCCAGGAAGGTTACGGCCAGAAAGTATTCGACTTGCTGAACGCCACCTACAAGGATCTTTACGGCTTCAGCCAACTCTCACAGAAACAGATCGACAAACTGGTCAACGACTATATCAAGATTGCCGACCTCAACCTCGTCACCGCCATCATGGACGGCGACCAGATGGTGGGCTTCGGCATCACCTTCCCTTCGTTCTCGCGGGCGCTGCAGAAGACCAATGATGGTCGCTTCCTGCCCTTCGGCTGGTGGCACCTGCTGAAGATCCTGAAATGGCATAAAACCGACACCGTCGACCTGTTGCTCATCGGTGTCCTACCTGAATACCGCAGCAAGGGTGCCAATGCCCTCATCTTCGACGACCTCATCCGTCAGTTCCAGGCCTATGGCTTTGAGTGGGCCATCACAGGTCCGCAGATGGAGTCCAACGAGGGTGTCCTCTCCCAATGGCAGTACTTGGAATCCACCATCCACCGCCGCCACCGCTGCTATAAAAAGGAATTGTAAATCGTCAAAATCAATTGTAAATTGTCAAATTGTAAATTATGGATATGACTTGGGAATTTATCTTGCGCATCTTCGTGGCAGCTCTGCTGGGTGGTGCCATCGGTTTGGAACGTGAATACCGGTCGAAGGAAGCCGGCATGCGCACCCATTTCCTGGTAGCCTTAGGCTCAGCCCTGTTTATGATTGTTTCTGCCTACGGCTTCGAGGGTGCACTCGGCACACCCGAACACCGTTGGGATGTCTCTCGTGTAGCAGCCCAAGTCGTATCGGGTATTGGTTTTATCGGTGCCGGTACCATTATCTTCCATAAGAGCGAAAACGTCGTGCGCGGCCTTACCACCGCCGCCGGCCTTTGGGTGACAGCCGCCATCGGTCTGGCCTGCGGAGGTGGCATGTACATCCTCTCAGCCGCCGCCACCTTCCTCGTCCTCGTCGGCCTCGAAGCCTTCAACTTCTTCCTCCACAAGCTCGACAAGCATCGCTCCGCCTCCTAAAAAACAGGAACCGTAATCTCTTTAAGGATGAGATTACGGCTCACTGCTCACGGCATTAGGCTCGTGATTCAGTTAAAACCTTATATCTGCGTTGTAGTGCCACCAGCACGCTTCGCTCTGCCAAAGGGTTCAGTCCGCGAAAGGTGGTATGGCACTTCAACTCGTCAAGCGACATCTCGAGAAGCAGTTTAGCAATACATTCATCGGCAAATGCATTAGACACCACATTAACACCTGTAAAATCAAGTACAATTCTCTCATTATCCTTGATAAGTGTCAATAGCTTTTGACGCAACTTCTGACCCATGTCGCGAGTTCCAAAATCTGTTCCGTAGTCTATAAACCTGAATTCTATCATAATGCATCTATTACACGTGATACTGCAAAGATACAAGTTTTTTATTTATTATCCAAATTTCTTAGTAAAAATCCATTGGCTATGGATTTTTTGCAGGAAGGCCTTCCAACACTTTTTTGAAAGCCATGTAAAAAGTGTTGGAAGGCCTTGGAAAAATGGCTGGGCGCAAAAGTGCCAGACCCTTCTGTACCCTAAAAAACGGAAGCGCTTTGGCTTCCGTTTTTTGTTAAGGCGTTGTTGTGGATTCTTTTCCTATGACAACGTTTGTATCACCTTGAACCTCGGCATTGTTACCGCCGCCGAAGACATCGCCACGGATGTCGACCGCTTTGACGGTCTTCAGATAATAGGTCGTACCCGCAACAGCATTGCCAGTAGCAGTTGTATAACTTTCTTCGTGGATATAAAGACCTGCAACACTAGTACCTACAGTAACAGTCTGTTCCGTGTACTCTCCTGTCTCTGCATCCTTCTTGTAATAAGTTGTTCCTTCTACGGCAGTACCAGTTGCTGCGCTATATTCGCTGCGAGTATAGTAGCCAGTAGCACTTTCACCCGTTTTGACATCCACAGCTACGTAAACTTCATCACCGGCCTCTGTTCCGATGTTCACTGTCGGGTTACCTATCACCTTCGCTTCATTACCACCGCCGAAGACGCTGTTGATGGCACCGATAGCACCTTTCGCGTGTGAAGGAATTGGATAGCCCTCACCTTCTGACTTCACGGCTGTCCCAACAACTATAGCATTGTCTCCAATGATGTTATCAGTGCCATTGAAAGTATTGCAATATTTTCCCTGGTAGACATTAATATTAACCTGAGGATTACCCTCCAACGTAGCTGGATTACCATAGCCACCACCAAAGATGGTACCGATGCTGGTGAACGATTTGACGTTAACCTTTGGGTAGTTCTTGTAGTAGTTTTCTGCTGCAGGGTTACTGAAATTAAGATCTGACCTTGATTTGCTAATGTTCTCCACAGAATAAGCAGCCAAGTTACCACCACCATATAGTTGGCCAATGATGATGGGGCGACAGCCAATCTCTTCGATGTTCACTGTGATGGTTCCTCTAATGACACCACCCAGGTCATTGCCGCCAAACACCCGGCCGTAGGTACCATTAGTGATGTTAAGCACCACGTCACCATTGACATCAGCATTTGCAGCACCGCCGTAGGCTTTTTCCATACCACTGATACAGCCTATCTCCAGTACGGCATCACCATCCATCGGAGCATTATTACCACCACCGTAAGCTTCGCCGACATTAAATGTACATGCCAGCGCATCTTCCAATGTGGTTCGTGCTTCTACACGCACATTACCTCTTTGATTGGATCCACCATACACCGCATGTACAGTACCTCCATAGATAGTGGCATGCGTCTTACCAATGCCATAAGCGTAGTTAGCCAAACGCTTATCCTTAGTCGAAGCGTCTTTATCTTCTCCATCAGTATCTATATATTCTGAGACAAGATATAGCCCCGGATAATCAGGATCTGCCGTATCAGTTATATCTTTCCAAGTACTATGGTAGCCATAACTCCGATAGCCTACGTTAGCACCTGGGTTCTGATAGTTCTTGCCATCTATTTGATAAGTGTCCTTACCGTTACCACCGCCGAACACCTCGCCAATCTCATACGTGCCATTCACTATCACCTCTGTTGCCGGTACCGAGGCAGCATTACCGCCGCCATAGACACTGCCGATACTAGTCTGGTTACAACCGTCTATGATGACATTGGCCTTTGCCATTCCTCTGGCTGTAGCATCGTCAGGATAGTAGGCCGCAAGATTGCCGCCGCCATAGACGGCTGCCAACTCATATACAGTTCCTGTCTTTTCGATGGTAGCATCAGCCTTACCAGCACTCACATCATGATTATCCCATCCCTGAGTTTTCCAGACATGTACGGTCACATCATTCTGCGGACTGCCGTTGAAGTTGTTACAACCGAATATAGTACCCTTCACCACACACTCGCCATAAGTGGTAGTAGTGGTGGTGGTAGGATTATCTCCCTCACCTGTAGTCTGAGTTACTTCTTCCGGACCGTTCAGTTTCACCAGCACATCGCCATATACTTTGGCCTCGACAGCTGGCACAGCATCCTTTGCCAATCTTCCCAATCCACCACCGTATACATTACGTGCAACTGTACCACCCTTCAAGTTGACATTAGTCTTATACTCAGTAGAAGCAGTGGTGCCAGAAACATGATACATGCCTTCTGCCCATTTGCCTTTGCAATAATACGTTGTTCCGGCATCAGCCGTTGCGTCTGCGGCAGTTGCTATGTAATTATTGCCAGACTTTGTATAAAGTCCTGCTACTGAAGCACCTTCCGAAACGGTCACAGCCTCATAGCCATTAGCATTCCAATTACTGGTGTTCGTATTAGCCAGTGCACCACCGCCATAGACATCGTAGCCAACCGTGCCATCATTCATGTTGACAGCCACATGGTTCTTGACAATACCGGCCTCGCCACCACCAAAGACGCTGCCCTTGACATTGGCATCAGCATTGATATTCACCTCCGTGTGGTTGGCATTGGCAAATGAAGCAGGATCTGTAAGTGAATTTTCAAAAGAGGTTTCACCGCGGCTTCCGCCAAACACACGTCCACCATAGACGTAATTGCCGTTTGCATAACTCGAATCATCTCCAATCTGGCCGCCAGAGACAGTAACCTTGTTAAGGGCCTGTTTGCCCACGTCAGTCTTATGGTCTGGATCATCAGGATGGAAGGGGTCGTCGGGTCTGGTAGGCGGAATCTTCGGAGCACCAACACTCGAGAGCGAGCCGCCGCCATAGACATTACGATGGATGGTGCCGCCCTTGATCTCGACCGTGGTGAAGCGGGTCACAGAACCTGCAGAAGTACTGTAGTCCCTCTCCTTAACCCTGGACGTTTTTTCGGTCGACGGATTGTAATAATCAACCTCATCTTCATAGTCTCCGTCATAATTGAAATCGTACTGATATTTACCGATACCAGATCCTGCGCCAAAGACATTACCACAGAGCAACCACTCAATATTGTTGAGGTCGCTACCATTGCCATTATATGTGCGTCCTATCGTACCGCTGTTAATGGTTACTTTGGCATCACGGCGCACATGACCATCCATACCGCCACCATAGACGGACCCCCAAATAGTGGGACCGCTGCTGCTGCCATCATCTCCGATTATAACCTCCGTCTCATTGACATAGCCAGAGAAGAACGTGGGACAATAGAGATAGCGTGGCGATTCACCTATATTTGGCGCGGACTCACCACGGCAGCCGCCGAAGACGTTACCGTATGGCAGGCCGGAATACGTATAATCCGAAACCTTCGTGAAGTCAATATAGCCTACCGTACCACCGGTAATCTTCACAGTACTCTTACCGCTATTCAAGAAAGCCTCACTAAACTCATTTTCACCATCCCACAAATTATTATTGCCTGAGAGTTTCTCACCATACCCTGTTGTTGAGTAATCGTCGGGGCCTCCTGCATAGTTACCCTTACCCACAGAACCTAAGTTACCACCGCCATAGACATTGCGCACCACATAGCCACCGGTCATTTCTATCTCAGTGTTTCCGAATACCTTACCAGCGGTGACACTGTAGATGTTAGCTTCGTATGTAGTTGTCGTTTGCGTTGGAGCTGTCACTGTAGACGACGGGGTATTATCCGAAACATTGCTAACACCTTCTATCTTATTAAGCGTCTTCTTAAACTGTCCCTTACCGCTACCGCCTCCGTACATAGAGTGGCCTATCAAGCCATTGTTCAGCGTCAATTTGGTATCGCCCATGACGTGACCGTTCTCAGCACCGCCATAGACAGCACCAGTGATACATTCGGTATTAACGCTCTCCATATAGTTTTGAGGTGTAGCAGTGCTGTTAGTATAGTTAATCGTGACCTCGGCAGAACCGACGTTGGCACAGAACACATAATCCTTGTAGTCGCCAGCAATACCCTTGCCACCACCATATATGTCACCATTGTCTGTGTTGATGTCGTCGTCACCATTAGCGACACCGATACGGCCACCTATGACATTCACATGAGTATCACCGTCAAAACCTGGCATATAGAAGAACCCGTAAGGCCAGCTCAAAGCAAAGCCATTGTTCTCATCTTGATGAGAATGATAATGCTTATAAACATATTTATTTCCGGAAGTATCGGTATATACAGGGGCTGTGGCATCATTCTTTTTTTCAACGCTACTATCTATAATGCCCACAGAAGCCATCTCACCACCACCATAGACGCTCTTCCTGACGAGACCGCCGACAACATCGACGTAGGTATTCTTACCCACACAGCCTGAGAAGATCATAGGTGTGAAGAGGTAGTTATTATCGCTGTAGTCGTTAGAGCTGCTTGGATTCGTAACACCTTCTTTCGGCTCCTTCACCGTAATGAGAGTTTTGGTCGTAAAGTCCTGGCTACCATAACCGCCGCCATAGACATCGCGGTTGACAGTACCGCCTTTCTGAGTGTAAGAGACATTGTTTTGTGCGTCAACCGTCTTTTTTCCACCGATAGTCACGTAGGCATCGTCACGTACAGTACCCAACTCGCCACCGCCATAGACATTATGCTTGACTGTCGCAGTACCATAGACGTTGACAGCAGTCGTCTTTACCTGAGCCATTTTGGGCCAGATTGGATTAATATCACCATTGAGAAGTTCCAGTCTGCCCATCGAGCCACCGAAGACGTTGCCCGAAACAATTTTACCATCCGCATCGGCTGTCACATTCTTACCTGTACCATTACCGATGGTACCGCCGCTGATATTGACTGTGATATGACCGTGCTTGCCGGGGAACTTGACATCGCCGACACTCTTACCCGTAGGAATGTAACCATTTGTTTCATCGGCAGCAGTATAAAGTACATCATCTCCATCCTCCAAGAAGTTGCCATAGTTCGGGTCATCAGGAGCTGTGAATTGGGTGCCCACCGATGCCAGACGTCCACCGCCGTAGACACTGCCAAGTATATTGCCGGCGCTGATGTTCACATCAATATTACCGCCCACAGTACCAGCCGTCTGGGCATCGCCACTGAAACCACGGCCACCACCAAAGATGTTTCCATCCACGTAGGAGGTTCCTGTTGTGCCGATTTTAAGATTATCTGTAGCAGTGTAGGTAGTTCCACCAATGGTGACAGAGCCACCGATGTTTGTCATGGCATTACAAATGATGTGGCCATCCTCGCCGCCACCAAATGTAGAACCATAGATACGGGCATTGCCCGTGATGTTCACCTCGGTGCTGATGACGTTGGTCCATGTGTTGAAGAAGATGCGTTGGTCACCCTTACCCGCACCGAAGAGGTAGCAGGTGACGGGGTGGGCCTTCATGGCAGCCTCAGTGCGGGGCACACCGAGGGTACCGCCGGTCATATTGACAGTACACTTGCCGTCTCTCTCTGGCACAACAAGCGCACCCTTACTGTCCTTGGTGTACGTACCCACGTCGGTCTGCTCGTTGCCGCCATAGACGCTGGTCAGGATGTGGCCGCCCGTGATGTCCACCACGGTATTGCCACCCACGGAACCTGCCGCACGGTGCCATTTGCCCGGGGCATACGGTATGACACCGCTACCACCACCAAAGACGTTACCGTAGTAAGTGTGGCCGTCCTTAGCAATCTTGGCACCACCCTCGGCATAATTTGCTTCAGTACGGCCCTCATCATAATAATACTTATCCTTACCGCCTACCGTTGTCTTATATATAGCATACTTATCGTAAGATGCACCGCTATTCTTGTCATAATCCCATGAGTGGCACTCAGCGAAATCTTCAGGACGCTCAGTAGACCATTCTGCCGCCGTATAACGGCGATCAATGCCGTCACCATTACCTATCTGTCCGCTCGCAATCGCCACATGCGTATCGTGCTGTACGTGGCCGTTCTCACTGCCGCCGTAGACGGAACCTTTGACGAAGGGGTTGCTATCAGCGTCTCCGATGACCACGTTGGTCTGAGTAGCTAAGGCCTGAGTCTCGACAAACGTAAGGTATTTGGCTTCCTCATTAGCACCATAACTATAATAACATTCCCATTCATCTTCACCTGTAGTACTGTTAATGGTCATACGTCCAGGATGCTGTGCTCCATTATGTAATGGACAGGCGAAAGTAGCTTTGTTCTCGTATGGCAAGATGCCCCTTCCGGCACCAAACACATGGCCCCAGTCATCAGGCTGGTCATTTTCAGGTATGGCTTCTGAGACCTTATGGTACATCTTCATGCCATCAGTACCTATTTCCGCAAAACCTCTGACAGTAACGTTACAATATCCGCTACCACTATTTGCCAACGACCAGGGCATACCTATTTCCAATTCAGGATGTTTTTTCTTAAACTCTTCAGTTAAGTCTGTCGGCTTTACAATGTTGTATTTACCCACCGAGGCAATCTCTCCACCGCCATAGACGTTCCTTTCAACCTTGGCATCGCCCTCAATGGTGACGTATGTGTTGCCACGCAATAGGGCAGCATAGCCATACTGCTCCACGCCCTTGCCGGCACCGAATACATTTTGTTTGATAGTGGGCTTACTGGTGGCGGAACTTGTTCCTGTTCCATCTCCGATACCTATCCACACCACGGCGTTCTTTTCCACACGGCCAATTTGTCCGCCACCATAGACGGTGCCTTTCACCGTGCCGTTACCGATGCAGACATTCGTGTTATTAGTCACCATGGCCTTGCCACACCTGAAGGTATTAGCTTCACCCATGCCGCCGCCGAACACATCGCCGCCAATCACGACGCTCTTATCAGAGCCTGTGAAGTCAACATTGGTATAGTTGTACCTTCCTGTGCCCTGTCCATTTTCGGTTATCTCGGCACCTTTAGTGGCACAGATGTTCACGAAGGTGTTGGCATACAAATCGAATTTGTCCACTGTACTGCCGCTTTCAACTGCAGTATGGGTCTTACCCACATCGGCCAACTGTCCGCCACCATAGACGTTGCCGCTGATATAGGCGCCTATGACATTCACACTTCTCATTCGGGGAGCGCCATTATCATATTGAACCTTGTACTCGCTGTCTAAGTCGAACACATCGACCGTCGGAACCGTGGCGATATTCACCGTGGCATCGCCATAGACAGGAGCAGCATTGCCACCACCGAAGACATTCTCAATCTCACCCAACTGTTGTGGATTGTCTGTAGTGACAGATATGTCGCTATATTGTGCACCCTTAATCATGTTGATGTTCACCTTCGGGTTGGCATACATGAAGGCCGTTTCACCAAGACCACCGCCAAACACCTTACCGATATGGGTGCATGAGATGATGTTCAGTTCGGGCTGGGCATCATAGGAAGTGAAGGTGTCGCCTGTTGTTTGTGAATATTCATCATAATCCTCACCGTCAAAAAATCTTTTCACAGGTTTGCTGGTATCATTTGCTGATCTTGGAGTGAATGTAAGTTTTCCTGTTTCTTCATCCAGGACAGGATTTCCATTGTTGTCTTTCACCACAGAATAGCCATACATCGAGTACGAGGCCTCGTTACCGCCGAGATACAACTCGTCGATATTGATAGCTCGGCAAGCTATCTCCTCAATGTTCAACTTGATATGTCCCATGATGATGCCGCTCTTGTTGTTACCTCCGAACACCTTATGGAAGTTGCCGCTGGTGATAGTCAGTTCCACATTACCATGTACATTGGCATTGTCGGCACCACCATAATACTCATCAACCCAAGTGCCGGGCATACAGCCAAGCACAGCAATGGCATCACCCATAATGTCGGCGTTCTTACCTGCGCTCACCATCTTCTTTACAAGCATGTCGCAGAGACCGCCGTAACTGGCATCAAGCGTCACCGATCCCCTGATAGTGCCTTTCGTGTTACTGCCTCCGTATGCTTCGTGGATATAGCCGCCCGAAATAAGAGTGATGGCATTACCAGAGCCGTAAGTCACATCAGTAGTACCGTTTTTATAAGTACCCACGTCAGCACCGGGATTTGCAGAGCCGTCACTTTCTTTTCTGTCCTTACCGTTACCGCCACCAAACACAGTACCTATCTCGTAAGCAGCTTTGACTGTCACATTCGTTTCGGGAACGGGAGCGGCATTACCGCCGCCATAGACCGTTTCGATACATGTATAATCGCAACCTTCTATGATGACCTGTGTCTTATAATCTGTTGCTCCAGTCGTAGTATTATAGGTCGGTATGTAAGCCGCCTCGTTGCCGCCGCCATACACAGCCTCTACATCATACTTCAGGGCAGTGAGAGCTTCGGAATGAGCTGGCGCACTAATGCTTTCCATCAGGTCATCGATGGCCTCTTTAATATTTGTCTTAAGTGTATTCTGTGCTCCCTCGCCTTCAGGTACAGTAGCAGTCGACAAATCTTCTACCGAACTTTCGACCGTAATTTCTAACTTTTCTGCAAGTTCAATCCAGCCTGCAAGAGCTGTCTTTAATCTTGAAATGTAAGTTGCATTAGTTTCCTCTTCACCCTGTGTTAAGTCTTTATCGTCTTTCACGAACTTAGCCCCAACAGTCGTTTTCGAAGTATGCCTGCTTTGCGTGGCAAAGACATGCACTGTGACGTTTTTCTTCGGCGTGCCATTCAAGTTGTTACAACCGAAAACACGATTCACAATGCATCCTTTTCCAGATACAGTAGTGCCACTGTTGGTCATGCCTGTATTGTCTGTCCAGCTCCTTCCGCCATCCGTGTCTGTCGAAACACTTGTCGTGCCATTCAGGTCTACCAGGACATCGCCCACGACGACAGCCTCCACTGCTGTAACACCTTCTGAAGCCAATCGTCCCAAGCCGCCACCGTAAGCATCACCATAGATTCTGCCGCCAAGGAGTCTGACAATAGTGGTGGGGTGCACTTCTTTCGTTTTTATATATTTGATAGTTTTTCCGTCTACTACTTTTTCACCATAGTCCGGTGAATCATCTGATTTTTTTAATCCTACATAGTGTGTCGTATTTGTATTGGCCAAAGAGCCGCCCCCATACACATCACCAGTACCCGCAACACGATTATCGTCGTTATCAAGGGTTCCTATCGTGCCATTATTGATAGTTACAGTGACGCTGCCTTTGGTAAGTCCCAACTCGCCGCCACCAAAAACGGAACCTTTGACTTGGGCGCTACCATCGATGGTCACTTGGGGATGAGTGGCCAGAGCCAGCGTCTCAAGATAGGTCGAATATGCGGTCTTATCCGGATAATACTCCCAAACTAATTTTGGCCCTTCGTAATTATCATCGTATGTAGTACAATATGCCCAAGTTGTATTATTGTTAGTTGTATTATCATTGTTGAAATCCGTACTATTATAAATCGTCATACGCCTAGACTCGCCACTTGTAAATGTCTGAGGATCAACGCCCTGACCTGCACCATAGACAGATCCTGTTACCTCTACGCTACCCAGGACTTTTAATTCACATGTTCCGCCACCTAACAAGATATCCGGCTTATTCTCTGTGTCAAGACCATATCTGCCCACCGAGGCAATCTCGCCACCGCCAAAGACGCTGCCATTCACCTTTGAACCTGTAGCACCCTCAACAGTAACTGTAGTGTTGCCACGCACCAGAGCCGAATATCCATGTGTTGCCACGCCCCTACCAGCACCGAATACGCTGCCATTGATAATGGGAGTACCTGTTCCACTTCCTTCTGTTGTTTCCGTGGATTTACGTCCTATCGTCACTTCTGAATTATATTCCACTCGTCCGACCTTACCGCCGCCATAGACATTGCCATTCACCGTACCACCACTGACACTGACACTCGTCTCCTTCGCCATGGCTTTCTCACACTTAAAGGTATCTTCCACGCCCATACCGGCTCCGAACACATTACCCTTCTCCTTGTCGCCATTATTGTCAGCGCCAACCTTACCGCCAGTGACAGAAACATTACACTTACCACCTACAGAAAATATATACCTGCCGTCATCGGTTTCAGTAAACTTACCCACATTACCCAACTCGCCGCCGCCATAGACAGAACCAAGCGCAGTGCCACTATTGAATGTGACGTAGGTGTCTCCGGCCACTCTTCCGGCAGTAGAAAATTCCTCAAGACCTCTACCACCGCCAAAGACGTTACCATAATCCTTATTTGTCGTACCAATCGTCTTGGAATTATCAATCCCAATCACCACATGAGTATCGTCCTGCACAAAGCCGCTCTCACTGCCGCCATAGACGGAACCTTTGACTATGGCGTTTCCACCGATGGTCACCTCTGTCTGGGTAACCAAAGCCAAGGTCTGGAGGAACTTTAGGTAAGCATCCCTCTCATAATATTCCCAAACAAATTTGGGGCCTTCATAATCGGAACCATAAGTAGTATAATAAGCCCAAGTATTACCATTCTCTGTTGTAAAATCACTATTGAAATCAGTTTCATCATAGACAGCCATACGTGCGGGCCTACTTCCCACATCGTATGTGTAGTCGTCAAAAATCTCAGGCCCGACTCCCTTGCCCGCACCAAAGACGTGTCCTGCTTCATCTGAGACATCAGCATCGGTATCCGGTCCTATTTGAGCATCGCCTCTGACAACAACGGTACATTTACCACCGCTATTCGTTTCGTAAGGCATTCCCACCTCTATTTCCGGATGAGTTTCCCTCACCGTTGAGATGTTAGCCTTGGTGGCAATCTTATATCTACCCGCCGTTGCTTTCTCGCCGCCGCCATAGACGTTGTGTTCAACCTTAGCACCGCCTTCAATTGTAACATAACAGTCGCCACGCACCAGAGCAGAGTAACCGTGTGTCTCCACACCCGCACCGGCACCAAACACGCTGCCATAGATTGTGGGGGTAAATGTTCCGCTCGTTCCGGAACCTATCTTCACCTCCGTGTCATATTCCACGCGGCCAAGTTCACCGCCGCCGTAGACATTACCAGTGTTTTCTTTGAGTGTTCCGTCATCATTTATAGTTCCCACCATGCCGTTCTCGATGCTGACACTCGTTGTATAGACCATGGCTTTCTCGCACCAGAAGGTGGTAGCCACACCCTTACCAGCTCCAAACACATTGCCCTTAACCATGGCTGTAGTACCAGTGATATTGACAGTGGAAAGGCCAGAGACAATCACTGCGTCCGCAGCGGGAGTAGCCGGAGTATCGTCAGTAGCGGGAATAGCGGGAGTGGCCGGAGAATTGCCTGTCCAAGTATAATTATAATTTACATTGTCAGACTTATCGATTGTACCCACGTCACCCAAGTTACCGCCACCATAGACGTTGCCGTCCACCTGACCGGAACTCATATTCACGATAGTATTGACCTTGACGTCAGCCTGGTTTCCGCCACCGTATACATTGCCATGTACGTGAACTTGCGCCATGGCGCTTCCTGCTGCCAGCAGAGCCGTCAGAAATATAGTGATTTTCAGTATGTATCTATTCCTGTATGTCATATCGTTGTCGATTTTTGTATCCATATCTTATCTATGGCGTAAAGGTGCCTGACCCTTCTGTGCCCTTGCCCGTGCCAACACCAATCAACACTTGCGTATTCCATTCAACGCGGCCAACCTCGCCGCCACCATAAACGTTGCCAGTGCCCTCTTTCAGCTTTTGGTTTTCACCTGTTCCTTCAAGGGTTCCCACTGTGCCGTTACTGATGGTGACTTTCGTTCCTTTATCTTTATTATCAGCTGAACCAGGATCTTCGCAAGCGTTACTGTCAACTTCTGTTCCCACCATGGCTTTATCACACGTGAATGAGTTTTCTCCTGTACCCTTGCCACCTCCAAAGACATTACCCTCAACCGTACCGGCACTCATGTTCACCTCGGTATTGGTCTTCACATCAGCAAGATTTCCGCCGCCATAGACATTGCCGCGGACTACAACGCCCGTGCTGGTGCCTGAGCCCTGCGCCATCGCCGTGATGCTCCCGCCAGCCAGCAGGGCCGTCAGCAGCAAAGTATATATCAGTCTGTATCTATCCCTATATGTCATATCTTGTGTTATATCGTTGTCTGTTATTATATCGATGTTCTACAAAGACAGAATCAGTCGCCCGAGCCGCCACCAGATTCACCACCAGTACTACCACCTGTGTTGCTACCTGAGCCACTACCACTAGTCGGTAATTCTCCTATGTTCACTGTGGCAGTGCCTTCTACGACGCCTTCATCACCACCACCAAAGACATTGCCATAGACCTGGGCATTTTCCTGAAGATTGACGGTGGTGTCGCCAGTGACGGCACTCTGGGCACCACCACCGAAAACACCGCCTATCTTCGTATTATCGACAGTACCATCCTCATTGAATACTTTTCCCTCAATGATGGTGTCATCCGTGATGGTGACTTCAACATTACCTGATGTAGTTCCCAGATTATCTAGCGACACCTCTGTATAGAAATAATTCTTACCTTCAACATCTAATGCTTTTGGATTCGATGTGGAGAGTGTTTTGCCGCCAAGCGAAGTCTCATGAGTCCATGTGTAGGTTGTGCTAGTACCGCTCGATTCTGGAGTGGGGGTAATAATACCAGTGAAAATGTTGATGGTAGGATACTCTTTGTCTTTGTTGTAGATCGTCACCTCAGGGATGCTGGCTGAATAGCCCGCACCATAAACCGAGCCTTCAACATGTGTAGCACCCATCAGTTTAGATGTGACATTACCCTTAACACCACCGAGATTACCTCCACCATAGAAGTTGGTAAGCACCTTGCAGTCTGTGAGGTTGTTTGTTATGGGACCTGTATTGGTGGCAGAGAACTGGGCGGCATAGAAGTAGGTTCGGAACACAGCTTTCTTACCATCTGTACCTGTCGAAGTATTAACAATCTCCATATCATAGTCTGCCATGTAGTTCTTGTTTCCATCCCCACTACGGTACGTACCTGGCGTATAACCATCCAATTTTCCATTATCGCCAGTAGTGGATGTCCAACTGTAAGTACCAGCGGTTACATCAGGGACCGTGACGTCTGTTGAGCTATACTGCACATAGCTCGTGCCTCCGTTGCCACCACCATAGTAAACACCGAAGGTTGTACCTGTAGCGTTAGTAGTGACTTTCTTGCTATTCGCTGGAGTAGATTCGTCATAAATCATGTTGCCAAACTTCGGACCGCCACAGTATTTGGTTACCATACTGTTGTCAATGGTAACATTAATGTTGCCTTTCACTATCTTAAAATTATTGCCATCGGCTTTGTCCATCGTACTGCCCCCATAGAACTCCTGCATAATAGAATGGTTAATATTGAAATAGACATCACCATTGATTCCCTCTTTACCAGCTGCTGCCACCTGTTTGAAATTTCCGCCATCAATGTAGCAATGAGGATTGTCAGTATTAGGTGCAACATTTTCATTGTAGTTGCCAGTAAGGTAGAGGTTATCAATGTATCCCCCTATAACATTGACAGGACAGTGGCGGGTAGATTTATTCGCAGTATTTCTGACATGGGCACCTGGTGTAAACGAAGGCATTCTTACATTTCCGCCAAGGATGATATAGTTGATGTAGTCCTTGTCCGCACCATTTGCTTCTGTACCCTTAACATATTGTTCGAAAATACCGCCATTGAGAATAAGAGGAGCTATTGCCGATGATCCACGACTACTGTTTCCAAACTCAAACTGACCAAAACGTATCAACGCAGTCTCTGTTACCTCAAAATGCCCAAGAGGACGATAACAACCAAGGGCATAATACTGAGTAGAAGCATTCTGCTTCATGGCCAGACCAATTTCCACCACTGGCAGGAAGTCGAAACGGATGGGACAGATGTGATATCGGCTTGTTGCATTACCCAACTGCCAAATCAAACAATAGTCGGGTTCCTCGTCAAGATCAAAATCTGCACTCATTATAGAACATCCACTTGTATTATCTGAACCTGTTCTTCTGATATGGGTGTTTCCTGCACGGTATTGGTGATTACCTACCAATACTATGGCATTTTCATAGACGCTTCCACCGTTGGGAATATTGGCATTGATAGTGCCTGTTTTGATAGTTTGTCCATTAGCAAGGGCTGTTGGGCGAGTGCCTGCAGGAAGGAATCGCTTTCCTATATCCGCTGCTGACATACGGACACACTCGTAATCGTGGTTGGCACTGTTGTCAAGATAGATGGCATTAGCCCACTTAGCCGTGATAGTAATCTGTGACACCCCGTATGGCACATAATAGTAGCCACCCTGGGCAAAGATACGGTTTTCATCTTTAGTAGTGCAATAGCGGTCTGCGAAATTATAACCCGACTCCGCATTCGTTGAGTATGCATGGTCATAGACCACAACACCATTTTCTTCTTTTTTTGTATCTGTAACACCTGTAATACCACCTGTTACACTGGTAATCTCCCAGCCCACGACCACCTTTTCATTGTAGTTCCCACCATAGCGTTGGTTCCACTGTGTTTTTCTTGCTTCTAACGTTGCAGCAGAATTTACTTGTACTGTGGGATCTCCAAAAATAGTGTTATAGTAGGGCAGTTGTATCTTACCATAGCAGAAGTCATTGTTTTCAACATCCATTGCTGTGATAATAATATCCTTGTCGGTACCGCCATCATCGGAATTTTTCTTGATGGTGACAGTGATTTTACCCAGTGAACGTCCATCAGTTTCAGGAGCGTCCACCGGATTTTTCATCTCTGTATTGGAAGAAGATGCGCGAGAGACCCATTGTTTGGTCTCTGGGTCAATACGTTGAGGATTTGTTTCACCGGACCTTGGTGAGCGATTAATCACCGATGGATAATATCCGGCAGGCTTCAATATTGGGTAAGGGGCAATGCTGGGATCAAGCACCCATTTAGCCATCAGCGAAGCATCCTTGGGTACAGCCTGCACTTCAGCGGTGGTCAACCCGCTTGGAGCAGAGGATGCTCCCACCCACCAACCGCAGAGTTCACGGTTGCTGTTCAGCAGATTACGATAAAACTCATGCTGAGTAAGGTAATCCTCTGGAGCCGGCCAGGAACAGTTGTAATGATTGTCGTCAGCCAACCCCAAACTGGCTTCTGCTCGGTAGAAATCGTAATTATTGATACCATTATCAATGTCGTTTCTCATCATTGCGCCGCCATAAACTGGATATCTGTTCGTACCGCCTGTAATGTTACCATAGAACATACAATTAACAACTGCTGTCTTCAGCCTGTAATATTTACCACCACTAGTTTGTGTAGTTGAGCCGTATGATACGCCTCCATCAGTATATACTGTTTCATTATGTCCCACTATACCTGCCACATCCGTGCCTCCTTTAATGTTTGCATAACTGAAGCAATTGATCACTCGTGAATCATCCTTCAGCCAGCCAACCAAGCCACCACAATAACTGTCCGTAACGCCACCTGCACTATTACCTGTGCTCTCTACATAAGAAGTTTCAGAATTCGCAACATATTTGTTGTTTGTTGGTAAGATTCCGCAGTTATAGATACGGGTATAGCCACTGGCCGTTCCTGCTATAGCGCCAACGGGTCCTGCCTTTGATATTTTTACATCTTTGAGCATAACATTCTTGATAATGGCATCTTCCACATAGTCAAACAACGGTTGGGAGAGGCTGAACTCATTGAGCTGACCGTCAATTGTTCCTTTAAAAGGATTAGAAGAACTTGTCCCAATATCGTTTGAGGGTGTGCCCGTTGCAGTAAAACTGCTCGCCAACTTATAATTGCCCGTTGCACTGACAATACCTGCAAGGCTGGTTATCTCGACCGCTTCTCGCAAATCAACTACTATTGTACTGATGACAGACGGATAGTTAGTGCCGGAAACTGTATTATATGCTAAAACCCTAAGATTGTATGCGTTGCCGTTTGTCAATACAATGCCTGTAGTGTTATTATATGCATCACCTGTCGTTGCAGTCAAATTAACACCATCATCTGTTGTGAATCGGAAAGACACACCTGCCTGCGAACTACTTAGCAGCACCGTGTTTCCTGAAACAGTATATGCTGGAGGCAATACTGCTACTTTCACGCTTTGGCTTGCAACATCCGACTGCCATGTTTCACCTGATTTCGGATCCGCATAGATACTGATGGCCTTTACGGTATACTGTGGTCCGTATTTCAAGGTCACAGACTTGCCTTTGGTAGAAGAAAATGAGGGTGTTGACCCATCAATGGTATAATAAATATCACCTAAGGACGTCGCCATCGTTACTTTAACATCTGCCACAGTGAAAGTAGGCTTTGCGGGAACTTTTGCCAGTTTCCACACCGAACTACCTGTATTGTCGTACAGACCGATGGTGTGAGTGCCATCATTTCCGCTGGTCGTATTAAGATAAATGTGAGTTTCGTTGGTTGTGTTGGTTGCTGCTTTCGGTCTAATCAGGATGGTCTGACCTAAAATGTTTGATTCATCACCACTTAAGCGTGTAATCTCGAACAGGGCGTTTTCCCCAGGACTATCCGTATCAACAAGAGACACTGTGTTTGTTTCGGGCATAGAACCGTCTTCCAACTCAGCCGCCACTAAGTATTTCCCGCTCTCGTAATGGATAATACGATAATAGTCACCTGCCATCTCTATTTTCCAGATAGCATCCTTATCCGTTTTCTTGTCCGTTTTGACATAAGCATCACTTCCCACTGGATACATATAATATGCTCCATTATTGGCATTGTTCTGGATGTAATAGATGCCAGAGTATCCAGAATCCGTTAAGTCCACTGTTACTGTTGTTGACTCAGAGGTCCTGCCTTTATAAGCTGCAATTGCAGTAACGGGGTAACTGCTCCCTGCGGCCAGTGTAAACGAACCGGACCCCGTAAATTTAGTTAATGTGGATGTTGTCGGGGGCGTTCCGTCCGTAGTATAGTATATCTCATCGCTAGCATCACTTGCCGTGATGGTCACAGTGTTGCCTGAATAAGTGATAGTTGGTGCGGGGATGGTAGAACGGTTATCTATCACATCCTCAGCCCCATCAGAATGGAGGTAGCCAGACTTTGTGGCAATAGCCTTGATGGTGTATTTCTGGTTTCCATCCAAGGTCAATGCAGTGCTATATGAGTCAGATTCCAATGAAGGTGTCGTTCCATCCGTTGTGTAATGGATTATTTCCGTACCATCTCCAGTGTACGACAAAGTTACATTGCTACCCGATACGGAGATGGTTGGCGAAGAAGCCAACTTTGTAACGGTCAATGATACAACATCGGAATTGATGTATCCATTCTTCACTGTCATTGCCTTGACGGTAGTAGTTCCTGTGAGGGATATAGCCTCGCTGTATGCTGTTGAACTGGTAGTTGGATTATTGTCATCTGTGGTATAAACACTTACAACTCCTTCCACCGTGCTGTTCGTTGTGATATTAACCTTCTGGGTTGCATTATCAAAACTGACTGAAGGACTAACCAATTTCTCGATGGTCTGCGTAGCCACTTCAGAAGCAAGATAGCCCTCATGAGTGGCGATGGCCTTAATAGTTGCCCCGGAGGAGACGGTGAAGGGGGCACTATAAGCGGTGCCGGAGGTGGTGGGAGCGCTGTTGTCAGTGGTGTAGTATACGGTACCCTCGCTGGTGATGGTAACCTGCAAGGTGGCACTGTTAAAGGTGATGGTCGGCGCGGTATACTGCGGCACGTTGTAGGTTGTCACGTCAGAAAAATCAGACTCCTTATATGCGATAGCCTTGATAACTGTTGCATTGCCCAAGGAGAAGGCTGAAGAATATTCTGTGCTTGTATTGTCTGGGGTGTCGCCGTTAGTGGTGTAGTATATCGTAGCGCCATCGGTAGTTGTATTCAATGTGATAGTGCCGTCGAAATTGTTAGTAATGGTCGGTGCTTCTACATTTGCGACATAATCCGTCGCCACAATATCCCAGTGGGTATCGAAATTGGTCATTAAAGCACTATTGACAGTGAGGGTTCGGTCAATCTTGAGAAGTAAATGGGAACCGTCACTCATCGCCATGGGAGCATAACTATCCTTATCGTAAAAATAGGTTTGCCGTAGTTTCGGAACGATGGTATAACCTGTAGCAAAATTGGTGTTATCGGGTTTGTATGCCGCATCCACTATGAGAAAACGGTATTTGTCATCCTCCGTAGAATTGTAGTCCAAAACTTTGGCAACATCGTCACCCGTGCCTCCGGTGTGATACAAATACTTTCCAGTTGAGGCATTCACGATGTAGTAATAATGGAAGTTCGAATAAGTCGCATCATTGCCGGCTGCCAAAAAATACCAGATATCTTTATCACCACCCGCACTGCTGACCGTTGCCCATTCATCAGAATTGGAAAGATAAAACGATGTATTGGTTACGTTTTGAAACTTGTAATAATGTTTCTCCGAATTAGTTGATACCGTGAATGGCTGTGTCCAAGTAACACTGCCAACAGCGACAAAGTTCCATACAGAAGGCGCGTCATTGTATGTACTGGATTTGATATAATAATTACTTTCATATCGAATGTTACCAGCTCTCTTGTTCAAATATTGTCCCGGAAAGCCCTTGGGTTGGATGAAATAATCCGACTCCGTTTGTGTCAGATAAAACTTGTACTTGTTTAATTCGGCATCAGACAAAGAAGATAGTTCGGTATAGGTCTTTTTGATTCGGATGCCGTCATTGTTGGCATCATTACGATACAAACATCTGCCTGTTGAATTGACAATAAAATAATACTGATGGTCGGAATCGCTTCCAGCGTCCACGAAGCACCAACGCATATTGGCATTGGGAATACTGGTGGTGGAAACCTTGGCACCATCGCTATTTGAATGCGGAATGGCATAGAATGAGGGGCGCTCAATAGATTGTATCAGGTAATAATGCTGTGTACCATTGGTTATGTCAGACGCCGTGGTTAAGGTGAATGGGTGCTGTCCCCACGCCTCACTCACCCCCACAAACATCATCAAAATCAAACAAACGGCATAGCGGAGCGTATGCAGTACGCCCCCGACGGACTGAGGGTACGCTCCTGACGTACCAAGAGTGCGCTCTGGACGTACTAAAAGATGCTCTAGCCATACTCTACCCATACTGTAGCCAGCTCCTTGCTTGCTCCTTGCTTGCTCCTTGCCTGCTCCTTGCCTGCTCCTAGCCATACTCATGAGCCTGCCTAGAGCCTGCCTAGAACCTGCCAGCTCCCTTGCTACAGCCTGATTATGGTGTGATATCTTATTGCCCATATCTTGTGTCATATCTTTTTCGTTGCTCTTATTCTTTGTTTCTGAGACCCCAGTCGACTCGTTCAATTGTTTGACTCGACTCATTTCATCGCTTGAATCGAGTCATTTCATCGTTTGACTCGAGTCAAGTTTTCAGGGGTCTTATATCGTCTTTTCTTCGTCTCATTACATCTGTCACATTTTTTATCTCTTTACTTCAACAGTTTACGACCTTCATTATCGTTCAGTACCCGCATCTGCTGAATGGCAATCTGGTTGAGTTTCACCAGGCGTTCACCTTTAGCAGCAGTTAATTCCACCCATCTCGAAGGACTCATAGTAAAGGAGTTACTACCTGCCTCAGCCAAAAGGGGGTCGAATTCGACCCCTTTAAATGCAGGGTTATGCAATCTCTCCCAAAGACCTAAATATTCCAGGGTATTTTTCTGGCGCATCCAGTTCTTGACAACATCCTTAGGTTCAACCTCATTCTTCTGCTTGGCAATGTCCGTGATGCAGAGGTAATCAGTACCATTGACTTTCATCGTCCTGATACTGACATCCTTTACTATTATCTCACTTTTCCTTGTCATATTATTTAATTGTGGCGATTTCGCCATATTTATATTTTTAATTCGCGCGCGAGCCGATTTCGTTCGGATTATCTTAACGCGTCATCCGGATAGTCTCTTCAAGTCGTTCGAATAATCCCTTTACCCTATAAGGAATAATCTCTTTGAGTCGTCCGGATTATCGGAATGCCCCATCGGGATAATCCCAATGAAGCAAAGATGACCTGCCATCCTATGTAATATCGAATTCACCTTCATATCTTGTGTCATATATCGATTCATTCAAACTTCATCTTTCTTAACTTGACGGGCTTCATCCGCATGTCCCAAATATAGTCTATAAAGACTGTATCGCTGTCCAAATCGTAATAATGGATCAGCTTGAAATTCTTCATAATGATTGCACCCCGATACGCCTTCCCTCTATGGGCAAGTAACGGCTCAAGTGTAAACGATTCTGGGTGCACCGCCATCCGCGTCTCAATGCGCTGAACGTCTCTGTACCAATTACTGACAGCCTTCTGGCCAAACTCCGTCAGCGCGTAGTCAAGATGCGCCTCTAACAGGAGGGTGGCTTTCTCTCGCCAAACTACCTTAGCCATGGGTACTTGTTTTCCAGACGAGTATGAAACTCGACAGGGGTAATCCACTTGGTTGGGTCGTTACGCTCCAAGTCAGCCTCGTCAAGGGCAAGTTCCAACTCATCCAATGTTCTGGCATAGCCGAAGTCTTTGCCCTGGAAATTATCGTCTACCTCCACAGCGTTTTCCTCTTTCATCGCCAAGCCTACAGCTGGTTCGCTGGCGACGTCGGCTGC
>Ga0310786_10002891_pt1 | contig 25594 bp, 21 predicted proteins | sample AusTroGonzalo_MG_FD_203881 | JGI IMG/M metagenome (GOLD analysis project Ga0310786, IMG submission 203881) | Bovine rumen microbial communities from tropical cattle in Woodstock, Queensland, Australia - Gonzalo_03 (v2) (version 2) | ecosystem: Host-associated > Mammals > Digestive system >...
GTTGTTAAAGCAATAGGAATAATTGGAGTAGGTATTGTTGCAGTGTGGATTGCCATTAATTATACATTTATTGGTGATTACTTTCATGGAATGATGGATTATACCTTTGCCTCAAATAGATATGGCACAGAATCGGCATTGGCAGATAGATTGTATAAGTTGCCTTCCGAGGCGTTTGAATACCATAATATGCCATTCTTCTACTACTTATTATGTGGGGTAGGATTTAAGGGCTACGGTGGAGTTTTAGGAATTAGATTTCCTCAATGCCACAATAATTATGCGGATATTCTGTTAGCTCAAGGTTTGTTAGGACTTGTATCATTAGTGCTTGTATATTTGTCTAGTTTTACTAAACTGTTAAGGGAAAAAACTGAAGAAGCTAGTTTCATAAAACAGATAGTTATATATGCTCTTATTAATATGATGGCTGGGCAATGGATGTATTTGGCGGTTACGACATCGCTGTTTCTATGTATCATTTTTTCCATATATAGTAATCACAGATGTGACCAAACGCTTATTGCTGATAGTCCTTTGGAGGTGAGTTTAATTGAAGACTGAAGTTAACAGTAGTAAGCGAGTTGCTGTGCTAACAGTGGCTGAACCTCGAGCATTATCCTCGCTCCAACTCTACACGCAGTACTTTGATGAAAATATGATCGAGTACGATATTATATGTACAAATAGATATGGAGAAGGTAACACGGTATTTAAAGGAAACCTATATCAATACGACTTTAAAGTAGCTCTTACAGATAGCAGAATCAAGAAACTGAAGCCTTATATAAGTTATCGCCGGTTTGCCATTAACATATTAAAGAAAAACAAATATGACTTCATAGTGGTTTGGAATGAGAACACTATGTTACTGTTTTCCGATTACCTATTGAAAACGGAAGTTCCATATTCAATTAATATAAGAGATTATAATTATTCCAGAAATTTCATTTTAGAAAAGATAAGGAGTATGTTGGCGAAAAAAGCTGCTTTTGCAACTGCTGCGACTGTTCATTTGCCGGATTATGTGAAGAGATTAAATGCATTTCCTCTAGTAAGCCAATTGGAGTCTTTGCCCGATGGAGTCATCTTAAGAGATATCCAGCACCTTGATCCGATAAGGCTATCCTATGTAGGAACGTTAAGGGCTGTTATGGTCGAGGATATGAAGCGCTTAATTGATGCATTTGCTAATGATGATCGATTCATATTAGGTTTTTATGGAACTGGTTCAGATCTGTTAAGCAAATATGTAATAGATAATCATATTAGTAATGTGGTTATTAAGGGAACATTTGATATGGATCAGTTATATCAATATCTTAATCAGACAGATATTATGAACACTTATTATGGTTCTGGTCCGATGGAAAAGTATAGAATGACAATAAAAATGGGATATGCAGTTATGATGAATATTCCTATTGTTGTAAGTCAAGAATCTGAGGGTGTTGTGAAAGACATTAATGACTATGGATTTGGGTTTGTAATTAACGAGTTGTCTGGATTGGCGGATGAATTATACGAATGGTATAAAAACCTCAACTATAGTTTGTTTAAGGTAAATTGCAGCAAGTATATAAAGAGGAATGAAGAGATTAATCATAGGTTATATTTAGAGTTGAAACCATACTGTGAGAGTTGAAACATGGAACTCCTCAGGGGTGATTGTTTTGATGTCTCTAATGATGTCCGAAGGAATTGTTTTGTATGCCTATAAGCCTGTAAGTGAAGGTAGTGAGCAGAAGGCATGGAATCATGACTATTCCCATATTGGACAAACAGATAATAGGGAGGAATCAGATGGAAAGGATTCGATTGAGTATCATAGTTCCAGTATATAATGTCCAGGATTACTTAAGTGATTGTTTAGACAGTATAGTTAATCAGAATGTAGATGATTATGAGATCATTCTTGTTGATGATGGCTCTACCGATGAGTCGGGAACCATATGTGATAATTACTGCAATATGTATTCCAATGTCAAAGTGATTCATAAAGAAAATGGTGGTTTGGGAAGTGCAAGAAATGTGGGTGCTTCAACTGCAGTAGGTCATTACATTATGTTTTTAGATAGTGATGATTATTATATGCCTAATTCATTGGCTGAATTGCTTGATACTGCGGAAAGAGATGATTTAGATATCCTTATGTATGGAGCTCAGATTCTTGTTGAAGATGGGAGTAGTCATAAGAATACATATGAAAGAAAGAATAAGAAATTCAATGTAATAACTACAGGCATTGAAAGTATAGACGAGGATCTGAATAATAAGGAATATCATTCATCAGCCTGTTTTAGGATGATTAAGAGAAGCTTCTTGCTTAGTACGAAAATAGAATACAAAGAGGGGATTATTCATGAGGATGTTGCCCCCACGTTCCTAACGTGCATACAGGCCAAGCGTGTTGAGACGAAAAATGTTAATCCGTATGTAAGAAGATATCGTAGCGGATCAATTATGAATGAGCGTACGTTTGAAAAATCAAAGGAAGGATACTTGTATTCAATTAAGGAGATAAAATCATATTCAAACAGAACTAACAATAGAAGTGCAGTGAGAGTGTGCAACAAATTTATAAGCAAAATCATTAAGTGTTTAGTATTTGATTATTGTAAACTCGAAGCCTCAGAGAGAAAGAAATACTCTCTTGAAATGAAGAAGTTGATTAAAGAGAATAGGATGATTCTGAGAAACAATGAGAATTTGTTATACTGTTTAAGTTTCAATTTCAGTTTCTTAGTAAGTGTTGTATGCATTAGAAGCAAGCTTAAATAGTCATCTGCAGGTAATAAGTGTTGAAAATAGGTTGCTACAATGAATGCGAAGGATAAAGGACAAGTTGTACAAAACATAATCTGGAGTTTTATTGGAACGTCTCTAAGTTATCTTGTTACTTTCTTCTTGACTCCTTATATCACAGATGCTTTGGGAGTAGAAGCATATGGCTTTATAACGCTAGCGCATACTTTCACTACGTATATTGATATCGTAGCTGTTGCATTGAATGCTTTTGCTGCTAGATACATTGCAATAGAGTACCACAATAAGAGGTACGATGTTGCTAATTCATATTTCAGTTCAATTTTAGTTGCCAACGTAGTACTTGTTGTATTGATACTTATACCGGGAGGGCTTGCAGTTAATCGCCTTGAGAGATTGATTAATATTCCTGTCAATCTGGTCTCGGATGTTAAAGCGTTATTCATAGTTGTGCTTTTAAACTATTGCGTGAATATCTTCGGTACACTCTATAGTGCAATTGCTTTCATCAAGAATAAAACAAGCATTACTTATAGAAATAAAGGATTATCATCATTGCTATACCTAGTATTGATTTTGTTAACCCTTGAATTTCTTAGATTTAAATTGTATTCAATGGCGATTTGCACTCTAATTAGTACCTGCTTATACCTACTGATGAATATCTATTATGCTAGGAAACTGATTCCAGAGATAGTGTTTTCTAAATCAGTTCTATCAGTAACTAAAGTAAAACAAGTGTTAGGGTCCGGCATCTGGAATTCATTTAATAACATAGGTGCCGTACTTAATAATGGACTTGATTTGCTAGTTACTAATAAGCTCCTAGACAATGTTGCGATGGGAGAAATATCAATTGCAAAGCAAATATCGAGTATTTTTCATGCCGTTATAGTTTTGTTCGTTAATTCACTTCATCCTAAGCTTTTGGAGTATTACTCTAAGAATGAGAAAGAGAAAATAGTTGATACAATTCAAGTCACTTTTAGGATTACAGCTTTCTTGACCGCTACTATAGCTGGTGGATACTGCTTGTTAGGTAGAAGCTTTTTGTCTATGTGGATTGGATCGCAAAACATAGATGTGATTTTGGTTATTGGCTTGATAACTTTTGCCGGAGATGTGATACAGAGCAACTGTCGCCCGGTTTTCTATATTTTTACTCTTACAGATAAACTGAAATGGGTTTGCTTTTTTAATATTTTAACTGGATTAACTAATTTTATTATTATGGTTTCCTTGATCAAGATGTTTAGTGTGGGAAAGTATGCTATAGTTCTTTCTACACTTATTGCATATATATTGTATAGTTGGATTACACCTTTTCTAGCTGAGAAGTTTCTCGATGTTAAACACGGAGAGTTTTTGAAAAGCATATCTATCAATATACTTTTTACTATGATTGAATGTGCTGTGTTGTTTAAAATTGGGAATAGCATAGTGCTTTCTTCTTGGAAGGCGTTATTTGTATATGGTTTCGTATTTGCGTTGGCGTTAATGATAATCAATGGTTTCATATATCTTCGTAGGAAGGATAGGGAAAGTGTAATGGCTGTTATTAGGAGACGATAATTCAGTATTCTAATCCTTCAATACTGCTATGAAGTGTTATGCTAATTAGATGCATCGTTAGTAGCGAGGTACTGTTTCTTTATTGTTTTGTGTTATTAAATAATAGTTTATAATTTATGTGGTAAAAAACTGAGTGAAAGTCAATGTTACTATTATATTTGGATAGTAGGGACATCTAGTCTATAAATCAACACGGAGTATTTGTAAATGATAATTACTGATGCATTTAAAAACAAAACACTTGTCATCACGGGAGGAACAGGTTCTTTTGGATCGACAGTCCTTAAGCATTTTCTTACATCTGATATAGGCGAGATACGAATAATATCCCGTGATGAGAAGAAGCAGGACACTATGAGACATGTGCTCCAGGCTAAGTATCCTGAGTATGCCGGTAAGGTGCAGTTCTATATTGGTGATGTTCGTAACATTGATTCTGTTCGCGATGTTATGTATGGAGCCAATTATGTGTTCCATGCAGCTGCATTGAAGGAAGTCCCTTCATGTGAGTTCTTTCCCATGGAAGCGGTTCGTACCAATGTAATTGGAACTGATAATGTCATTACAGCTGCTGTAGAGAATAAGGTTGAGAGAGTAGTCTTCCTTAGTACAGATAAGGCAGCTTACCCGATTAACTCAATGGGTATGACTAAGGCGATTGGAGAGAAGGTTGTTCAGGCTAGAGCTCAGAAGGCTTTTGAACGCGGCGGCACTGTTTTGTCTTGTACTCGATATGGTAATGTTATGTGCTCTCGTGGATCAGTCATTCCTTTGTTTATCGATCAGATCAAGAGAGGCGCTCCCATTACTATTACCGATCCTAACATGACCCGTTTTTTGATGAATCTTGATGAGGCAGTTGATCTCGTAGCATTCGCATTCGAGCATGCAGAGCCCGGTGATTTGTTTATCCAGAAGGCGGACGCTTCTACTATCGGAGATCTTGCTAAGGGTGTAATGAAGGTCTTTGGCGAGACAGAGACTAAGATTATCGGTACTCGTCATGGTGAGAAGCTTTATGAGACTCTTATGACTCGTGAAGAGAGACTCCGTGCAACCGATATGGGTGATTACTTCCGCATCGCACCTGATGGACGTGGCCTTAACTATGATAAGTTCTATGTTGATGGCGATGTTCTTACAGAGAGCGACGAGGCATATACTTCTCATAATACGAACCTTCTTGATGTTGACGGTGTTGTTGAGAAGATCATGACAACAGATTACGTTAAGGAAGAACTTGAAGGCAGACCTCACGCGGTAGAGGCATAAGGGAGAAAAGTATGGCTGATTGGAAGAATAACGGAAAGATTAAGCTTTTGATAATTGTCGGAACTCGTCCGGAGATTATCCGTCTTGCTGCTGTAATCAAGAAGTGCCGCAAGTACTTTGATACCATCCTGGCTCATACAGGTCAAAATTATGATTACAATCTCAACGGTGTTTTCTTCCATGATCTTGAGCTCGAAGATCCTGAAGTATATATGGAAGCAGTTGGTGCTGATCTTGGTGAGACCATGGGCAATATCATCGCTAAGTCGTACCAGTTAATGGTCGAGATGAAGCCGGATGCTGTTCTCGTTCTTGGCGATACAAATTCATGCCTTTCCGTTATTGGAGCTAAGAGACTGCACATTCCGATCTTCCATATGGAGGCAGGTAACCGTTGTAAGGATGAGTGTCTCCCTGAAGAGACTAATCGTCGTATCGTAGATATTATTTCTGATGTTAATCTTGCTTATTCTGAGCATGCTCGTCGTTATCTAGCTGATTGCGGTCTGCCTAAGGAGCGTACATATGTAACAGGTTCTCCTATGGCTGAAGTTCTTCGCATGAACCTTGAGAAGATCGAGGCTTCTGATGTTCATGCGAAGCTGGGACTTGAGAAGGGTAAGTACATTCTTCTCTCAGCTCATCGTGAAGAGAATATTGATACAGAGAAGAACTTCCTATCTCTGTTTACCGCGATAAATAAGATGGCAGAGAAGTACGATATGCCTATTCTGTATTCTTGCCACCCTCGTTCTAAGAAGAGGCTTGAAGCTTCAGGATTTGAACTCGATAAGAGAGTTATTCAGCATGAACCATTGGGATTTCACGACTATAACTGCCTGCAGATGAATTCATTTGCTGTTGTATCTGATAGTGGCACATTGCCGGAGGAGTCATCGTTCTTTACTTCCATTGGCAAGCCGTTCCCAGCAGTATGTATCAGAACATCTACAGAGCGTCCTGAGGCGCTTGATAAGGGTTGCTTTATCCTTTCAGGTATTGATACTGTCGGATTACTGCAGGCTGTTGATACAGCGGTAGAGATGGTAGCTAACGGTGATAATGGAATTCCTGTTCCTGACTATGTTGATGAGAATGTATCGGACAAGGTAGTTAAGATCATTCAGTCTTATGTTGGCGTAGTTAATAAGATGGTATGGAGAAAGGATAGCTGATTGTTTTGGCTGAATTGTCAGCAAACAAGAATAGCTTGTCTTTGATAAGGCTTCTTGCGGCTGTCCAGGTGTTGTTTTTTCATCTTGTAAATCATCTGGAATTGCCAGTAAATTCTTATGTATCCAGATTTATCTTCTATTTTAGAGGTGTTCCCATATTCTTCGTTTTGAGTGGGTTTCTCATATGGTTTTCGATTGAAAGGTCTCATACATATAAGCATTTCTGTCTGAAACGATTTTGGAGAATATACCCTGAATTATGGGGCGCGGTAATAGTTGAGACAATTAGTATTCTATTGATGTACCGCAAATGGAACATAATGCACATGATCATGTTTGTAATTTGTCAGGGTACAATACTTCAATTTTGGACACCCGCATCGCTTCGTGACTATGGCTGTGGAACTCCTAACGGAACCTTATGGACTGTTTGCGTAATTGTACAGTTCTACATTATTTCTTGGCTGGTTTATAAGCTGTTTCATAAGAAACAGCTCGTTCATTGGGTTGTTTTAATCAGCGGTACAGTTTTTATAAGTGTCATAGGACAATGGGTAGTTGAGAATATAGGTAATGAGATTCTTGTTAAACTCTATGGTCAAACACTATTCAAGTATTGTTGGTTATTTGCAGTAGGATGCTTCATTGCTGAATATAAGGATAAGATAATTCCTTCATTGTCGAAGTTTTGGTATATGTTCTTAGTCGCAGGGATAATACCGTATCTAACAGGATTTGATGTCTATGCCGGTTACTATGTATTTTGGTCGATTTTCATGACATGTGGCATGTTGGGATTTGCTTATGCTTTTCCTGGTTTGGTAATAAAACTCGATATATCATATGGCTTGTTCTTATACCATATGGTTGTAGTGAACATTCTTATTGAAATAGGAATGGTGGGTAATTGGGCCTATGGGATCATAGCGGTAGCAATATCGGTTTTATGTGCGTGGTGTTCTTGTATTACAATTGGTAAGTGGTCAGTTCGCAAGAAGGGTATGCTTCAGAAAGAGATAACTAGTGTCTGATAATGAATGACTTATATAGACAATTTGGTTCGATAATAGGTTCCGTTCTTGGCGGGACTGTTCTTTCAACGCATGATTATCGTTGGAAAGAGCTTGCACCGCTCTTTGATAAGCACAACCTTACACCTGTATTGAATGTATGTATTACCAATAATCATATAGACAGTTCAGTAGCTTCGACTGTTAAGAATAAGTCGTTAAGACTATTGTCGATACAGGTCAATCAGATGCATGAGATCGAGCAATTAAGAGCACTGTTCGATGAGAAGGGTATAGATAACCTGTTCGTTAAAGGCACAGTTACAAGTAATAGATATCCTAGGCCTGAATTCAGAACGATGGGTGATATAGATGTTCTGTATAGAGTCGATCAGCATGAGCTGCTGAAAGAATCATTGCTTGGTTTCGGATATTCTAATTATCAGGAAGGTAGAAAAAATGATACTTTCAGTAAGGGAAAGTATATATCTCTTGAGACACATAGACAGTTAGTTCCTTCTGATTCCGGATTCTATGAGTGGTGTGATGGTATATGGGACAGATGCTCGTTGTTAGATGGTTATTCTCATTCTTATGCGATGACTATCGAAGATGAGATAGTATTCAACATCATCCATTTTGCAATTCACTTCCTTGAAGGCGGTGCAGGAGCTAGATTCTTGTGTGATGTGTATGTATATTCGCATCTTGAATACGATCGTCAACATGTTGAGAAAGAACTTGAAGGTTTAGGGCTATTGGAGTTCTACAAGACAGTAACAGGTGTTGCAAACAATTGGTTTGATGATTCTGGTATTGATAACGATCTGTATGACAGGGTTATCGATTATGTTATGGGCGGAGGCGTTTTTGGAACTGCTACTAATGCCCAGGCTCTCCGCGTGGAAGATGGTGGTACACGATACCTTCTAAGGCATTTCTTCCCAAGCTATAAGGAAATGTGTTCATTGTATCCGTGGCTGAAGGGGAAAGTTGTTCTGCTCCCTTTCGCATGGTGTAAGAGAGGTGTGAATACGCTCATACATAAGAAAGGTGCAGTTACCAGAAGTGTAGCGGCTTCTAAGAATGTTGATAAAGACAAGATAAACCACATCAGAAATCTATATAATGATTGTGGGCTTAACATGAAGTTAAGGGATTAATGGAGGTTATATGAAGATTCTCGTAACCGGTGCCAAGGGCATGGTTGGAACTGCTCTTGTAAACAACCTTAAGAACATAAGAGATGGTAAGAATAAGACCCGACCCGGCATCGTAATTGATGATATATATGAATATGATATTGATTCTACTTCGGATGAGTTGAATCAGTATTGTTCAGATTGCGACTTCGTATTTAATCTTGCTGGAGTTAATCGTCCTGAGAATCCTGAGGACTTTATGAAGGGAAACTTCGGTTTCGCAAGTCAGCTCCTTGATTGTCTTAAGGAACATAATAATAAGGCAACGATAATGCTCAGTTCTTCTATACAGGCTACTCTGTCAGGCCGATTTGGTGATTCTGAGTATGGCAGAAGCAAGAAGGCGGGGGAGGAACTCTTCTTCTCTTATGCGGAAGAGACCGGTGCGAAGGTTGCGATTTATCGCTTTCCAAATCTAATGGGACACTCCAGACCGAAGTACAACTCTGCTGTGTCCACATTCTGCTGGGCTGTTGCGAATGATGAGCCGTTTACAGTGAACGATCGCTCCACAGAACTTGAACTGCTCTATATCGACGATCTTATTGAAGGTATGTACGATTTACTGGAGAGCAAGGAACAGCATTGCGTTTTCGATGGGGTGGAGACAATACTTAAGGAGGACGGTCGCTACTGTTGTGTACCGGTAACACATAAGGTTACTTTGGGGGAGATAGTCGATCTGCTTGAGTCCTTTAAGGAACAGCCTAAGACTTTGATGATGCCCAAGATGCCTAATGGTTCATTCGCGAAGAAGTTATATAGTCTTTACCTGACATATCTGCCTTCGGATAAGTTTAAGTATGCACTTAAGATGAATGTGGATGACCGTGGATCTTTTACGGAGTTAGTTCACACCGAAGACTGTGGTCAGGTTTCTATCAATATCAGTAAGCCCGGAATTACTAAAGGTCAGCACTGGCATAATTCCAAGTGGGAATTGTTTATTGTTGTAAAGGGTCATGGTCTTATTCAGGAGCGAAATATCAATACAGGCGAGACTGTTGAATTCGAAGTGTCTGGAGATAAGATTGAAGCTATACACATGATCCCCGGGTGGACACATAATATAATCAACTTGTCTGATACAGAAGATCTGGTTACTGTTATGACTTGTAATGAGATATTTAATCCGGATAGGCCGGATACATTCTTTGAGAAAGTATAAGAGGAGTGAATATGAGAATTGCAGTTGCAGGAACCGGATATGTTGGACTTTCACTTGCTGTTCTTTTGTCACAGCATAATGATGTTACCGCAGTAGATATCATTCCAGAGAAGGTCGATAAGATCAATAAATGGCAGTCGCCGATCCATGATGAGTACATAGAGAAGTATATGGCAGAGCATGAGCAGAGAGGTTTATCTCTTAAAGCAACGACTGATGGAGCTTCTGCATATAAGGATGCAAACTTCATTATTGTAGCTGCTCCGACTAACTACGATCCTAAGACTAATTTCTTTGATTGTTCTGCTGTTGAGTCGGTTCTGCGTCTTATTAAGGAGACAACGGCTGACCGAGATGTTAAGCCTACTGTTGTAATCAAGTCTACAATTCCTGTAGGATATACAATGCATGTGCGTGAGAGACTCGGTATGGATAACATCATCTTCAGTCCCGAATTCTTAAGAGAGAGTAAGGCTCTGTACGATAACCTTTATCCTTCCCGTATCATTGTCGGAAGTGATGAGAGTAATAGGGAGAAGGCGGAACTGTTCGCACAGTTGCTTAAAGAAGGGGCTATCAAAGAGGATGTTCCTGTGCTCTTTGTGGGTACAACAGAAGCAGAGGCAACAAAGTTGTTTGTGAATACGTATCTCGCCCTTCGTGTGTCATATTTTAACGAACTGGATACTTATGCTGAAGTTAAGGGGCTAAATACCGCTGATATTATTAAGGGCGTGTGTCTTGATCCTCGTGTAGGAGATTACTATAACAATCCTTCCTTTGGGTACGGCGGCTATTGCTTGCCAAAGGATACGAAACAGCTATTGGCTAATTACCAAGATGTGCCGGAGAATCTTATCGAGGCGATCGTCGAGAGTAACAGGACACGTAAGGACTTTATAGCGGACCGGGTGCTTGAGCTTGCAGGCGCCAACAGCTACAGTGGCGGGTATAAGGGAGAACGTGAGGTAGTTATTGGCGTGTACCGACTTACTATGAAGAGTAATTCTGATAATTTCCGTCAGTCGTCTATACAGGGCGTTATGAAGCGAATTAAGGCGAAGGGAGCCACAGTTATTGTATATGAGCCGACGCTCGAAGCCGGTTCTACATTCTATGGAAGCGAAGTAGTCGGTGATCTTGACGAGTTTAAGCACAGAAGCCAGGCGATTATTGCCAACCGCTATGACAGTGTGCTCGATGATGTTGAAGATAAGGTGTATACAAGGGATCTGTTCAGGAGAGATTGATAGTAGGGGATGAGAGAATAGTGTAACAGCCACGGTAATTACCGTGGCTGTTTCTTTTCTGTGTGAGGGCGAAGCCTTTTCGAAGTGTGGCTGAAACGAGATAGTGGTATTAGGACGCTTCCTGCCGGAGCCGAGCTCGGCGCCATGTGTCGTTGGAGTAAGCTTCTGGGATAAGTGGTGCTATAAGACCGAGGACTGCCTGTTGACTGGCTTCTTCGTACAATGCATCAAGATCAATATCATCCCAGGCGATATCTTCTATCGTGTCGAATTGGGATTGACGGATCAGTTTTAAGAGTACGGATTGTTCGGTGGTCATAGGGTTATTATACAGGATTGGGAGGGGGAGGGAGAATGGTGTTACATACGAAAAAGAGACATCTTCTAGAAAGATGTCCCTCAAATGATTACCAAAGGTGATTAACACGTATTGTGTAATCCCATCTTAGTATTCTTAGTTCTCATTTACAATAGTTGGATTAGAGTGGAAGCCGCTGTGAACTTGCGGCTGTTTCCTTTCGGTGGCGGTGTGAGGCGAAGGCTTTTCGAGGTGTGGCTGAAACGAGATGGTGGTATTAGTACGCTTCCTGCCGGGGCTGAGCTCGGCGCCATTGCTCGTTAGGGTGCTCTGCCGGAATCAGAGGTGGTCTTAGAGTGAAGGGGGTGGGGAATTGTTTATGGAGTTTTCATGGTTTGATAAAGTGGGGGTGGTAGGATAAAGTGTGTGTTGTAATTGAAAGATTGCTAATCTGTGAATGGCTTTGTGAATTAGTTTGTGGAAAATGCGCCTATGGATAAGAAACTGTCCATCATTATTGTTGTGAAGAACCTTTAGGAAGATTATTCAAAATCGTTTATGAATGGTTTTGTCAACGTAATCTGTATCCATGAATTGAGAGATAGTTATGGTGGCTGTTATGTATATGTGAAAACTCAGCGCTAAGGGGGAGAATAAATGCTTTGGGTATATTCTGTAGTTGTTCCGCTAGTATACAATCAATTTCAGATAGGATCTGTCAGGCCTCAGTCAGATTTCGTTACAGAGTTGGTTGGTGAGTATAGTGTCGAAGAGGAAGTAGTGTATCATTTGCCTAATGAAGTATCAGGTGTAGATTCTCTGAGTAATCCGCTATCTATTCGAGTTCTTCCTCAGAAGTCAGACGATGAGTCTGTGTTGGCTGAATTGACTATAAAGGGCTTGGTAGCATCAACTGATAAAGAAGCTATTAAAAGAATTCAAGTTATTGCAAATAAGGTGTCACAGAGAATAACATTTGCTATTAACAGGAAAAATGTAAATAGAGGATCATTTCAACCAAGAATAGAGCCGCTTTGGAGGCAAGCTGAATGGAAAGAGAATGCGTTTAGTAAATATGTTCATTTGGTTGAGAATGATTATAATCGTATTCCGATATTGAAAGACTCTTGTTTCTTATCCTTTAGCCATGTGTTGCGATTGGATGATATTCCGTTTGATGGTGTGTTATCTGATAACGATGATGATTTGTCGTATTTATATGATGAATACTATTATGCGTTAGGAACTGAGAACATACGTAGTAAGTTCTTCCATTTGTTTGTTATTGTTGAGTATTGTGAAGAGAAATATAAGAATCACAATGGAGGGATGCGTTTTTTTACTGAAGAAGAGTTGGATTCTATAGTCAGTAGCACAGAAGAAATTGTATCAGATGACAGAAAAACTCAGATTAATAAGATTATTCGTAATAGCCTTACAAAGGTAACGGATATTAGCAGGGATGATAAACTGATTAATATTCTTCATTTCATGAACATATATGACTATTCTCGTGGGAATGCAAAGATAGTTATAGATAAGAAGGTTATAGCTGAACTGAGAAACTTGAGAAATAGAACATTCCACGGTAATTCCCAAGATAACGATTCATATAGAACCGCTGTAGAACAGCTTCTATATATTGATGAGCGAATATTAGATTATTTAAGTTCACATGAAGATAAATGATCAAGAAGCTACTCTGCCGATATCAAGCAAAGGGAGGATTATTATAGAGTTGGTATTACAGCCGCGGTTCTCACCGCGGCTGAACTTTTCGCTGTCGATGTGGGGGCGAAGGCTTTAAGGGGAGTGGCTGAAACGAGATAGTGGTATTAGGACGCTTCCTGCCGGGGCTGAGCTCGGCGCCATTGCTCGTTAGAGTGCTCTGCCGGAATTAGAGGTGGTGGTAGAGTGAAGGGGGGCGCGATGTCGGCCTGGGTGAGTGGGATGGATTGTTGAGTCTTTAAACAGGTGAAAACGCCTTAAATTGCATATATAGTAGATGCTTACGAAATGTAATACTACATATAGTGGTTTGCTATTGACACCCTTAGGGATGCCGAATATTATGGCTTTGAAGGGGATAGATATATATGACGAGTGCCAATGGCTACATTAGTTATGTTTTCTATTCTCTAGTATAAAAGACTAGTGTTGTTGAAACAAATATATAATAGATGAGATTTGAGGTTGTGATTACATGAGTAGAATACAGATTAAAAATCTAAAGGGAATAAAGGAATTGGTGTTTTATGTTCCAAGTAGGCCTGGTGTATACCTTATTGCCGGTTCAAATGGATGTGGCAAAACAACGCTATTAACAGTCCTTGATAGGGTATGTAATAATATGGCCTTTGCTCAAGGATTAAGCGCTGCGAGTTCGTGGGAGGTTGCTGATCAGTATATTAATACTGAAATCAGATACTCAACTGATAACCGAAGTGTTTCTTATAAAAAGACAAAAGCTAGATGGTCACCAACTCCCAGGAGAGATAGTAATGAAGTTTTTAAGGAATTTGGTTTTTCGGATTCTGTGTTTATTAGAGCTGATTCTAAACGTATTGATGTAAAACAGGAAGATATAAGAAAGGGAAATATAGTATCGGTAAGTCCATCTGTAAAAGATGCACTGAACACATTGTTTGAAACAAGTAAATATAACAATTTAGTTCGCCTTAAGAATTCAAACGGTAGGGGAAGAACACCGAACTACTTCTATCTCATTAGGGAAGGAAGCGGTAGTTCAACACGATACTACTCTGAAAAGAGGTTCAGTACAGGTGAGCTCGCTATGGTGAGAATGATAGAAAAAATAGAATCTGTTTCAAACGGAGCGATGGTGTTGTTGGATGAAGCGGAGTTGGCATTACATCCCAAAGTTCAGGCCAAGATGGTTGATTATCTTCGAACTAAGGCAAACGAAAAAGAACTAAGAGTTTTCTCCTACCTTATTAAAAGAAGCAAACAAAAGAGAGATATATCTGATTAAAGATGAATCTGGGAAGGCTACAGTTGTTAACCCGTGTTTCTCTGCACAAGCTATCGGAGAAGTAGATTTGGATCGCTCTTCGGGGTTTGATTATGTAATATTTGTTGAGGATGAGGTCGCTCGTGCTGTTATTATAGAAATGAGAAAGAGATTTATAACAAAGAAACCAGATCATTCAACTGCTCTTTGTAATTTCTGTCCTGTAGGAGGGTTCTACGAGACGGCTAAATTGGCTGTAAATGCTAGCGAAAGGCTATTAGGATGTTCTAAAGTTTTTGCTCTTTTGGATGGAGATGCTATTGAAAATCTTGATGATAAGCCTAAGTTTAAAGCGTTATATGAACAGAACAAGGATATAGTTAAGGCATTGTCCTTTACTCCAGAAGTAAAGATTATTGGCATTCTTGAAACGGCCGATAGAAGTTTAAAAGAGCGTTTCAAAGCCGAATTTGGAATCGATTTAAGTTCTATTATTCATGATTCTCGATATAAGGAATTAAATAAGCAAAACCCCAGAGATTTAGCTAAAGATAAGTATGGTGTCATTTGCGATATGGCAGCACGAGCTAGTTGTACTACGGAATTATCAGTTGTATCTAAAACAATAATGAGTATGGCTGTAGATGCAATGGAAATAGGGGAGATTATGAAGAACCTAGGACCTATTTTTAATTAAGAAATCTAGATTATTGTTTTGGGGAGTTAACGTTATGAAGGTTGCTATAGTTGGCCTGGGGTATGTAGGTACTGCGATGAATAAGCTTTTCGCGCAGGCTGTGGTTTACGATGAGCCCAAGGGTGTTGGAAGCCGTGATGAGGTGAATGCGTGTGAGGCTGCATTCGTGTGTGTGCCGACGCCCGCAGGAGAGGACGGCGCTTGTGATACGAGTGTGGTCGAGGATGTGCTCGGCTGGCTTGAGACCGACGTTATAATCCTAAGATCCACGGTTCCGGTGGGATTCACCGAGAGAATGTGTGCGAAGACCGGCAAGGATATCGTGTTCCAGCCCGAGTATTGCGGTGAGACTGCAGACCATCCTTATGTTGATTTGTCGAGACGCACCTGGATTACGCTCGGCGGAGAGAAACAGGCTGTCGAGAAGGCGGTGCAGGTCTATCAGCAGGTGTGTTCATCAGAGGTCAGGATCAAGACTGTGGACAGCCGTACTGCTGAGCTTGCGAAGTACATGGAGAACTGCTATCTGGCAGCTAAGGTTACTTTCTGCAACGAGTTCTACGATATCGCTCAGAAGGCGGGTGTAAGCTATACGGAGCTTCGTGAGACGTGGCTCATGGATGAGCGTATGGGAAGAAGCCATACATTCGTATTCCCCGATAAGCGTGGGTTCGACGGCAAGTGCCTTCCTAAGGATGTGGCAGCTCTGATCGCACAGGCGGATGAGTTGGGTGTCGACGCGAGCTTCATGAAGGCGGTTCAGAAGAAGAATGAGCAGTACAGATAAGCCTCTGGTCTCCGTCGTCATGGCGACGTATAACACAGAGTATGAGATGTTACGCGAGGCTGTCGAGAGTTTGATCAAGCAGACGTACAGTAATTGGGAGCTGATACTTATCGATGACTGCTCGGATAAGTTTAATGATTTCACTTTTCTTGATGAGTACAAGGACAGCAGGATAAAGCTGTTCCATAACGAGACTAACCTCGGGTGCACCAAGTGCTTTAATAAGGGGATCAGGCTGGCGCAGGGTGAATATATCGCGAGGCTTGATGCAGACGATGTCGCGTTGCCGAAGAGGTTCGAGGTGCAGGTGAAGTATATGGAGAGGCACCCGGATGTTAAGGTGGTCTCCAGTATCTCGTATATATTCGGCACGTCAAAGGGTCTTAATCTTGTGATACCGAGTACGGACGGATATATGAAGGCGGTGGCGCTTTTCCGAAATACTATGGCGCACTCGAGCGTGCTTTACAGAAGAGCTCTGTTTGATGTGGATAAGATGTTCTATGATGAGTCATTTGTTCACGGGCAGGATTATGATCTGTTTGTTAGGATCCTTATGAAAGGTTATAAGATCAGGCAGTGTAATAAGTGTCTGGTGATGATAAGGAACCATGAGGCACAGATATCTTCGACGGAGAGGAAGATAATCCAGACTGACAGCATGACCCGGGTGAGGGCGAGACAGCTGAATGAGTATTTTGATATGACGGATAGAGACTTTTTGTGTCTGGACATTCTTAGAGGATACTCACATGATGGCGTAACGGAAGAAGACGCGTTCAAGTGGATAAAGAAGATCCTAAAGCAGAACAAGACTTCCGGCAACTTCACCCAGCACTATCTAAGGCTTACTTTGGCTGAGAAGATGGCAGCTTATGTCAAGTTGAGACGCAGTAAACGGGCGGCGGCGTTCCTCGTAAGAACGATGCCTCTGGAAGCGCTGCAGATGATGTTTTTACTCCTGTACAGGAAGATACTCTTCCTTATCTATTCCTGCGTGCTGCCTTATCCCCGGCAAACCTGTAAAGCGCATATGATATAATTCAGAATCAGGAGATATGAGCATGACGGATCCTATGAGAAGAATACTGGTGTTTGGAATGACGGAGAATCCGGGGGGAGTGGAGAGCTTCCTGATTAATTCTTACAGGGTTATCAATGGTCGCGGCATCAGGTTCGATTTTCTGTGTAATTCCTATAACGATATCGCTTATGAAGATGAGCTGAAGGATACGGGCTCGAGATGCTTTCATATCATCGCCCGAAGCAAGAATCCCGTGCTTTATTACAGCCAGCTTAACAAGTTGTTTAAGACGCATTCTTCCGAGTGGGATGCGGTATGGGTCAATGTCTCGAGTCTTGCTAACATAGATTATCTTAAGATCGCTGCTAAGTACGGCATCAGAAGAAGGATAATACACAGTCACAATTCTCAGAACATGGACGGGGTATTAAGAGGGAAGCTTCATGCTCATAACATGAAGATCCTGGACAGATACGCGACTGATTACTGGGCCTGTTCAGAGGCTGCGGCTAAGTGGTTCTTCAAGACTGAGCTTCTGCCGAAGACCGTGTATATTCGTAATGCCATAGACCTTGGCAGACTTCGTTACAGTGAAGAAGGAAGGCAGGCAATAAGGACGGAACACGGCTGGGACGGCAAGACTGTCATAGGTAATGTGGGAAGACTTCATTTCCAGAAGAACCATATGTTTATGCTGGATATCTTTGCTTCTTACCACGAACGTAATCCAGAGTCTGTTCTGGTGCTGATAGGCCAGGGAGAAGACCTCGATAAGATCAAAGCCAAAGCAGCTTCGTCCGGAATAGAGGACAGCGTATGTTTCGCCGGGCTTCAGGATAATGTACCGCAGTGGCTCAGTGCTTTTGATCTGTTCCTGTTTCCGTCGCTGTTCGAAGGGTTATCAGTCGCTGCCATGGAAGCGCAGGCCAACGGTGTGCCGGTGCTCGCATCTGAAGGCGTAATTCCTTCCGAAGTTAAGATAAACAGCAACTTCATGTTCTTCCCCCTGGACAGACCGGCTTCTGATTGGGCAGATCAGATGGATCCGTTGATAGAAGCGGGAAGACCCGTGGAAGAAGAGATCAGGACGGGGTTCGTAAGGACCGGATTCGAGATAAATGAAGCTTCTGAAGAACTGCGCAGAATGCTTCTGTCTTAATAACACGTTGTCTATTTTGAAGAATCCGTATAATACTTTCTTAGAGGAATCTGCTTATCTTATTTAAAGGCGGTTACATCAATTGGTGTATACTACTATGTACATGCAGCATTCTATAGGGGGATCTAACGTGGTTGATTATCTTATAGTCGGTGCCGGCCTTTACGGTGCCGTCATAGCGCAGAAGGCGAAGGAAGCCGGTAAGTCGGTACTCGTTATAGAGAAGAGACCTCATATTGCAGGTAATGTATTTACCGAGGATGTAGAGGGTATCCATGTACACAAGTACGGAGCCCATATCTTCCATACCAACAACAAGGAAGTCTGGGAGTATGTGCAGAGGTTCGCGACGTTCAACCGTTTCACGAACTCTCCTGTAGCAAACTATAAGGGCGAGCTTTTCTCTCTTCCTTTCAACATGTACACGTTCAATAAGATGTGGGGCGTGGTTACTCCTGAGGAAGCTGAGGCGAAGATCGCGGAGCAGCGTAAGGAGATTACAGGTGAACCTAAGAACCTCGAGGAGCAGGCTATTAGTCTTGTAGGCCGTGACATCTATGAGAAGCTTATTAAGGGATACACCGAGAAGCAGTGGGGACGCGACTGTAAGGATCTGCCGGCATTCATTATTAAGCGCCTGCCGGTTCGTCTAACATTCGATAACAATTACTTCAACGCTTTGTTTCAGGGCATCCCTGTGGGCGGCTACACCAAGATGGTAGAGAATATGCTCGAGGGCATCGAGGTTAATCTCGGTGTCGATTATCTTGCCGATCAGGAGCATTGGGATTCTCAGGCATCAACAGTTGTTTATACCGGTCCTATCGACGAATACTACGGCTACAGTCTCGGTAATCTCGAATACCGTTCTGTACGATTTGAGACTGAGGTGATGGATATTCCGAATTATCAGGGCAATGCTGCCGTTAACTACACAGACCGCGAGACACCTTGGACACGTATAATCGAGCATAAGTGGTTTGAGTTCGGTAAGGACGATGAAGGCAACGATCTTCCCAAAACTGTTATAAGCCGCGAGTACAGCTCTGAGTGGAGGCTGGGTGACGAGCCTTACTACCCCGTTAATGATGAGAAGAATTCTTCGTTATATGCCAAGTACAAGGAACTCGCGGATAAGGAACCTAAGGTGGTCTTCGGAGGCCGCTTGGGAGAGTATAAGTACTACGATATGGATCAGGTAATCGCTGCGGCACTGCAGAAAGCTTCGGAGATTGTGTGACATGATGGATATGACTGACAGCCCGCTGATCTCGGTAATTATCCCGGTCTATAATGTTGAAAGTTATCTTCCCCGGTGTCTTGATTCTGTAGTTAATCAGACATACAGCAATCTTGAGATATTTTTGATCAATGACGGTTCCACTGACCGCGGTCCCCAAATATGCGATGAGTATGCAGCAAAAGATCCTCGTATCGTCGTTATCCATAAAGAGAACGGCGGAGTATCTGATGCGCGAAACAGAGCAATTGATGTGATGACGGGTGCCTTTGTTACTTTCATTGATTCGGATGATTATGTCGATGAAGATTACGTAGAGACTCTCTATAATATGATCGCTGAAGACAATACCGAGCTCTCGATATGTTCTCACCAGGTTATATATGACACAGGTAAGAACATTCGGGTAGCTACTGGTGAGAGGTCAGTTCCGGACAGCAAGACTGCTCTCGAGAGAATTCTTTATGATGAAGGGATACCTCTTTCACCATGGTCGAAGCTTTACAGCTCACGATTGTTCGAGAATATAAGATTCCCTGTGGGAAGGGTCTATGAAGATGCTGCCACGATATACAAACTTGTTGATCTGTGTGACAGGGTTTCTCTTTATTCAGTAAGCAAGTATAACTACATGATCAGAAGCAATTCTATTTCTACGAGTAAGTTCACTAGTAAGAAGATGGATCTTATTACTGCGACTTCTGAGATGACAACATATATTGCCGATAAATATCCTGATCTTCAGAAAGCTTGTGACAGGAGACTCATGTATGCATACTTAAGTACATTGTCGCAGCTGGTTAAAGATCCGGATAAGCATGAAGAAGAAGCGGTTCTTATGGACTACATAATGACCAACAGAAAGAAAGTGCTTAAGGATCGAAGGATTCCCAGAAGGGACAGATTAGCATTGCATTCTCTGTTTGGCGGGATATGGTCTTATAGGATAATGTGGAAGCTCTACAGCAAGATCACACGAAGGGAATAAAGCTGTTATATAATAAGCAAGCTAACAAAAGAAAGCGCAGGTATTTTTGCTATAATTTAATATTGGAGGCGAATCATGATAACCGCTAGTTATGAATGTTTCTTATATCGATTGGCAAAAGCTTTGTCAAATGAATTCTGTAGGATTATCATAGCAATGGTATGATTCTGTTTGCAGTTAAGAGGGTTCGCTACAGATTGCTCAGGATAGTGTTCCCTGGGGCTCAAGGTGAGTGCGCATGAAGACTGCTTTTATCGCATATACACCTTTCCACCTGCTTAATGTATTGTCGTATGTGTATACATATGAAATTAAGGATGCTGATTTATATGCTATCTGCATGTTTAATCCATACGAAGATATGATGGAAAAGATTATAAATCTAGGCTTGTTCTCTAATGTTTATGTTGCTGATGTTGATCACTTACAGAATAATGAGAAGTTATGGACATTTATTGGCATGGCTGATCCTGAGAAGCTTGTAAAGCATCTATTCAGAGTAAGCGACATTAATTGTAAGACTTATTCGGACATCTACTTTAGTTATCCGACAAGATTTATTGATTGCTTTATTAGTATGTACAAGGACGCACATGTTTATGCCTATGATGACGGGCTGGGCAGTTACATCGGCGACGTATTCAAGAAGAGTCTTGGTCGTAAGTACGCGTTTGTTCAATCTTTATTTGGCATAAAGCATAGATATCCTGAGTGTATCTATCTTAACAACGCAGAGTTTTCCATTACTTTGAAGGACTGTCCGATAAAACCTTTGAAGGCAAGAGAGCTTTCTTCTGAAGAACAGCAGAATATCAATTCGGTGTTCGGGTTTAAGAAGACAGATGACTATAAGAAATTTCGGTTCATTTATCTGAACCGACCTCATTCTGATGCCGGGGATGAAGGTCGTTTTAAGAGTGATGAAAGGGCGATTCTTAATGAATTGTCTTTGAATCAGACGATGATCCGTCTTCATCCAAGAGAGACGGATCGATCGTTTTATGACGGGTTCTCATTCGATGAGAACGGGGGATGGGAGCTTTTGTGTATGAACTGCCTGTCTGATTCAAATGTTCTGATATCGGGTTATTCTACGGCTCAGTTCACACCAAAGATGTTCTATGACAAGGAACCGTATGTAGTACTCATATACAAGCTTATTTCTGATCTTGTTGTAAATACTGAGATGGAGCGTATGATTGACAGACTTAAGGAAAGTTACCGTGATCCGGATAAAATCATGGTCCCGCAGGATCTTGATGATCTTAAGGCGATGCTAAGCAAGTTGGGAATGGATAATGAGTAATGTTAAAGAGAACAAATTAGCTATCAAATCAGGTATCTGGTATACGGTGGCCAATTTCCTTGTAAGGACGGTAACGTTCTTCACGACGCCTATCTTTACCAGACTTCTTACCAAGGCTGAATATGGTGATTTCAATACATTCTTGTCCTGGCAGAGTGTCGCGATAGTTGTTATCTCACTTAATCTGGAAGCGTCACTTCTTACTGCAAGATTTGACTATAAGGACGATCTCGAACGGTACAAGAAATCCATTGTATGTCTCGGCTGGATATCGACTCTGGTATGGATTGCATTAGTTTCTGTTTTCAGCAGTTTTGTAGTCGAGAAGATGCAGATAAGTCTGGTGTATATCTACAGTATGCTGCTCTATGTAGGATTCTCTCCCGTGATCAATATCTATCAGATGTGTGAGAGATTTGAGTACAGATACAGGAATTCAGTTCTGATGGGTCTTGCCATAGCTCTCGGTTCATCTGTGTTGTCGGTGATTCTTGTTAAGAATATGTCAGACCGCTTGTCTGGAAGGATAATAGGTTCTGTAGCTCCGACTATAGTTATCGGTTTGGTGCTTATTATCAGGTATCTGATAAGTTCGGAATTCACGACCCGATATTGGAAGTATGCGCTGAAGCTGTGTATTCCGTATATTCCGCACCTTCTTTCTCTTACGATTCTTAATATGATCGATCGTATCATGATCAAGAGTATATGCGGGTCTGAATCTACTGCTATGTATTCTCTCGCATATAACTGTGGTGCCATAATAACGATGCTGATTGGATCGATGAACAATGCATTCGCACCATGGTTGGGTAACAGGCTTAACAGAGGGGAATATTCGGAGATCAAGAGCTTTGCCAAGAAATACATCGGATGCTTTACGGTGATTGCGATCACCATAATCCTTGTGGGTCCGGAGATCCTTTATATATTAGGTGGAGAGCCTTACCTAGAAGCAAAATACGTCATGGTTCCTGTAGCGGCAGGGTGTTTTTGTCAGTTCATGTACACGATGTTTGTTAATGTAGAACAGTTGCTTAAAAAGACAACTTACATGGCATATGCAAGTGTGTCGGCTGCAGTACTGAATTACGTTCTGAACCATATTTTCATACCTAAGTATGGGTATATCGCAGCTGCGTACACCACTTTGATCGGATACTTCTGGCTTCTGATACTACATATGCTGATCGTTCGAATTATCGGTTGTAAGCATGTTTATGATTACAAATTCGTCAGCCTTATGATAGTGTCTGTGGTAGTTGTATCAGTCGGTATTAACTGGGTCTATTCAATGAATATCTTAAGACTGATTGTTTTTATCTCTTATGTGGCAGGATTGGGTATCTTTGTTATAAGGAAACGCGATGCAATCATGGCTGTTGTCAATCAGTTCAGGAAGAAAGAATGAGTGATGTATGGTAAGTATACTTGTATTTGACACGACAAAGAATCCCGGTGGCATCGAATCCTTTCTGATTAGTTGTTACAGACACATAGGCCGCAGAAAGATTCACTGTGGTTTTCTTTGCAATTAATATGAGAAAGTTACATAGAGGATGAACTGATTATGCAGGGAGGGAACACTTATCATTTCACATCAAGAAGAGAGGATCCTGTTAAGTTTCATAAGGAGTTGACTTCCATCTTTGATAATCATGCCGCTGAATACTCTGCAATATGGGCAATTTTCAGCAGCTTTGCCGATATTGATTATCTTGCATTAGATCTCGGATTCAAGCTAGCTAAAGAGTGTATGTTAAACTGTATGAAATCAAAATACTATTTAAGTATTCCGTATGAAGAAGTGCTGCATAGATTCAAAGCGGCAAACTATGCTATTGAGGAAGAGGTCGTGAAACTTCAGGACCGGCTTATGGGAGTATGACATGAAGAAGTATCAGATAGCAGAAATAGGAGAGAACGACAATCAGGCAGGGTCAAAGGCGCCTTCTGATATCGCGGATGTAGCAGATTCCCTAGGATATGAAAGGTGTGTTGTCAGGATCAATCTTAATGGACATTCCGTATTCTCAAAGATAAGAAGACAGTTTTTCTATTGTCTTGATTACAGTAAGGCATTAAAGCAGATCGAGCCCGGTTCTGTCGTATTGCTGCAGCATCCTTTCCACCATAAGCAGATCAATCGTGAGAAGATACTGCGTACACTTAAGACTGATAAGCAGGTTAAGATAATCTCCGTCGTGCATGACGTTGAGGAACTTCGCGGTTACAGATTCAACGATTACTATAAGAATGAGTTCAGCACTATGGTTGAACTTGCTGATGTTATCATCGTGCATAATGAGAAGATGCTTGACTGGTTCATATCAGCAGGAATACCGGAGAACAGATTGATCTCGCTCGATATATTTGATTACCTGCAGGACAATGAGTACCGGCGCCCCGAATTCGAGAGATCAATCAACGTAGCAGGCAACCTTGATGTAGTGAAGTGTAAGTATATCGCACAGCTCAAGGATATCGACGGTGTCGATGTTCATCTTTACGGTCCTAACTTCGATAAGAGTATGTCGGAATCATCTTCAGTTCATTATCACGGTTCATTTCCGAGCAGCGAGATCCCTTCGAAGCTTAACAAGGGCTTTGGACTGGTCTGGGACGGAGATAGCATAGAAGACTGTATCGGCGAATCCGGACAGTATTTGCGGTATAATAATCCTCATAAGCTTTCTTTGTACTTATCCTCCGGATTGCCTGTCGTAATCTGGAAAGATGCTGCCGAAGCAGGCTTTGTAAGTTCGAACGATCTCGGTATCTGTGTCGGTTCACTTCGTGAACTGGGCAAGTTCCTGGAGTCTGTTGATGAGGGCAGATACGGCAAGATAGCCGATAATGTTGCTTCTATCCGCCGGAAGCTGATAAAAGGAGACTTCACCCATGAAGCCCTGTCAAAGGCGGAAGGCCTTATAGGTGAGAGGAATTTAGATGTTTAACTTAGACGAGTTTATTAGTACATATGTGGTTAAGAGACCCGGAAGCATGTTCCTTGATGATATCGAGAGTCATCGTGAGGAGCTGTCGGCTAAGATAGAAGGTAAGACTGTTCTCGTTATCGGAGGAGCCGGTTCTATCGGTTCAAGCTTTATTAGAGCCCTTCTTCCGTTCAAACCTTCGTCGCTAGTCGTCGTAGATACTAATGAGAACGCACTGGCCGAACTTACAAGAGATCTTCGTTCAACCAAGGGTATGTTCGTTCCTAATGACTACATACCTTACCCGATGGATTATTCTTCTCCCGTGTTCGAGAAGATGTTCAGAAAGAGGGGTGGATTCGATATCGTAGGTAATTTCTCAGCTCATAAGCATGTAAGATCTGAGAAGGATATCTATTCAATCGAGGCGCTTCTGCAGAATAATGTTCTGCATGCTAAGAATCTTCTCGACCTCCTGTCAGAGTATCCGCCTGATGCATATTTCTGTGTGTCTACTGATAAGGCGGCTAATCCGGTAAATATCATGGGTGCAAGTAAGAGGATAATGGAAGATGTTATCTTCGGTTACTCCGATAAGTTCCCGGTCAAGACGGCAAGATTTGCCAATGTTGCATTCTCTAACGGTTCTTTGCCGGCAGGCTTCCTTGCACGAATCCAGAAGCTCCAGCCGCTGTCTGCACCATCTGATGTGCGCCGTTTTTTTGTAAGTCCCCAGGAGTCAGGACAGATTTGTCTTTTGTCCTGCATCCTCG
>Ga0310786_10002892_pt1 | contig 25589 bp, 22 predicted proteins | sample AusTroGonzalo_MG_FD_203881 | JGI IMG/M metagenome (GOLD analysis project Ga0310786, IMG submission 203881) | Bovine rumen microbial communities from tropical cattle in Woodstock, Queensland, Australia - Gonzalo_03 (v2) (version 2) | ecosystem: Host-associated > Mammals > Digestive system >...
AGCCGTGGGACAAGTTTCTAGAAGAGCGAATCATCCGGCCGCTCGGACTAAAGGACACGACATTCCGTCCGACGGAAGAGCAGCTTTCGCGGCGTATCGAACTTGCAACCGTGAAGCGCGGCAAATGCGCCGCGATGCGCAAGGAAGCGACGCCGCGCGACTGGATGCAGCCGCCTTTTAACGGCGAAACTGTATTCCCTTCGGCGGGAGCGGGGTTGTGGTCGACGGCGCGCGATCAGCTAAAGTTCTTCCGCATGCTGATGAATCTCGGGATGGGCGAGAACGGCGTGCGCATCCTGAAGGAAGAGACGGTGAAGAAATATTTTGCAAAAACGATTCGCCCCGAAGGAATGGGCTGCTACGGACTCGGCGTTGCAGCGCCGCTAAAGGACACTCCCGGCGGCTGGTATGGGATGGGCGGTGCGTGGGGGACGGACTGCTCGGTCAACTACCATACGAAGTCTCTCAAGCTCTGGGTCGTGCAGTTCCTCGGCGATCGCAACGGATGGGATGACGTCCGCCACGAGGCGGAAGAACGATTCTTCGCCCAGACAATCGACGACTCCAGTGTAAAGGCGTATACCGGGAGGCTTAAATGAAACGCATTCTCTTCGTTGCTCTTGTGACCGCTGCAGTGTTTGCGCGTGCGGAATATCTGCCTGTTACGACGACGGCTGGCAGAAGAACAATCCTGTCGAATTCACCCGCGTCCATGGACATCGCGAGTCGGGGAGCGGCCCGTGGGACGAGGCAGGTCCTCATTTCGGCGGCACGATGGCTAAGCTCTTCGCCGACGTCGAGGCGATGGGCGCAAAGCCAGGACTCTGGTACCGTCCGTTCAAGGCGTGGGACGAAATTCCGGACGACGAGCGCCTGATTGCCGACCGCGACTATTTCGACCCGTCGTTGCCGCGGCTTCGCGAGCGCGTTAAGGCGGACACGGCGCGGTTTGCCGCATGGGGCGCGAAACTCATCAAGATCGACTATCTTTGCTTCGACCTAACCGGCACGTGGCCGACGGATTTGAGCGAGGGGAGTGGTGATCGTGAAATTGGGAATGGGGAGGCGACTGCAGCGAAGGCCTCGGAAGGAACGCAAGGAACGGGGTGCAAACTGATTGCCGACGGACGAGTGTGGCGCGATCGTTCGCGCACTTCGGTTGAAGTCATGAAAGACCTCTACACCGCCATGCGCGAAGGCGCGGGCGATGATGTCGTAATCATCGGCTGCAACGCGATCAACCACCTTGCGGCGGGACTCTTCGAAGTACTGCGCACGGGGAACGACACGAGCGGACGCCGTTGGGAGCAGACGCGCAAGTACGGCGTCAATGCGCTTGGGATGCGCGCGATCCAGAATGGCACGTTCTTTCAGGCGGACCCCGATTGTGTCGGTCTTGCCTCCGCCGGCGCCATCGACTGGCGCAACAACGCCGCATGGACAGCAGCTGCCTCGCGTTGGGCGATACGTCCGTATTGTCTTTTTTTGTTGCTGTTCTCGTTCCCGGTGTTGTTTTTATGGTATAATACCGACATGAGGAAAACTGCGAGAAGGGGGCAGACCCTAGTAGAGTACGTGCTGGCGTTCTGCGCCCTGCTCGCGGCGGTTGGGGCCCTCGGATTCCTTCTGCGCGCGACGAAGAGTTCCGTCGTGCGCACGGAGAAGTTGGTGGGTTCGGACTATCCGTGAACGAAAACGACAAAGGAGAAATCAAATGAAGAGGATGAAAAAAGGTCAGACGATGGTCGAGTACATACTCATCGTCAGCTTGATAGCGATTGCGCTGATTGCAGTCGTCAAGGTGTTCTCCGGTAAGGTCGGCGACAAGTTCGAGGAGGCCGGCGACAAGATAGAAGAGGCCGGCAACTGACGGAGAGGCGCGCCTTATGAGACGCGCCCAGGCGATGGTCGAGACGCTCATTGCCATGCTTGTGATCCTTCTTGTGTTCACGGGCGCGCATCTTATTTCCCGGATGGTGGCTGCGCGGACGCTGCTGGACCATGCCGCGGCGCGCGCCGCCAGGGCTAAGGCCGTCGGCTTCAACGGCTTCATGTGCGAGAAGACCGCCCTTTCGGCCATGATTCCCGTGGCGGGCGAGAGGCTGTGGCCCGAGGAGCCGGGCTTCGACGAGGCGTCGCGGGTCCCCATATACCTCGCCGCGGAGGACTGGGGCGTCGCGAACGGGATACTTGAATACGAACACTGGCACACGACCGACATCGAGGTGAGTCCCGGCGGGGGGCTCGCCCCGGTCGTGGATGCCAGGGTCGACATGTCGACCAGTGACTTCGACATGTCGGGCAGGGCCCAGGTAGAGTCGCACTTCCAGCTCTACATGGACGACGAGGGGAGGTGAAGCCAGTGCGCAGAGGCCAGATTGCTCTTCTGCTTCTCTTCGTCCTTGTCGTGATTGTCCTCTTCACGCTGCTGAACGTTGACACCTTCATGTCTGTCCGGGCGAAGAACCGCCTGCAGAACGGCGGCGACGCGGCGGCGCTGGCGGCGGCGCGCAAGCAGGGGGCTCTGCTCAACGCGCTGGGGCGGATGAACGTCGCGCATCTTGTCGCGGCGGCCAGGGGCCGAGCCGAAGAATGCCGCGCGATCGTGATGGAGCAGAGGCGGCTTGCGCTCCTTGGCCCGCTCGAGGCCCTGCGCCTGGCGAACAGGGCCGCGAAGAAGAACGGGATGGAGGTGCGCGACGAGTTCGGCGAGATCCTGCGCAGGCACGTAGACGACGTGCGGCTGGTGTACGCGGGCGGCGGACAGGCGGGCGATCCGTATCCCGAGCCGTTCCCGGGGGCTTGGACGGACTATGCGACGGCAATAGACGACGTGGTGTCGGAGGGCCTCGCCACAGGGCCGGACAACGTCGAGTTCTACGATGCGGCAGGGGGGCACCTGCTCCTGAACCGCCAGTTCTACCAGGCAATCGCCGCAAAGGACTGGTGCTGGTTCTTCTTCCACTGCCACGGCGTTCTGAAGGACTACGATTCGTATCACGACTGGAGCCCGCTGCCGACGAGGCGCGACAACGCCTTGGACAACAGCGAGGTGTTCTCCCTGCATGTCACGGCGCGCAAGGCGGCGCTCACGGAGGTCTTCAGCATCGAGGAGATGCTAGAGCTGGCAAGGCGCTATTCCGACGAGGAGCTCAGGCCGGAAGACGTCGAGAAGTCGTCCCTGCTCTCGGACCCGGAGGAGACGTGGTTCTTCTTCGAGGAGCACGGATGGCGGAGGTGGTTCAACGGACTTGCCCTCGCCGACGACGAGGAGGGCTGGGAATTCCCGATTGCCGGCGAGATAAAGCCGGAATACAATGTGGCCGGATGCGCGGCGGTGTGCCGGTGCGCGAAGGGGATGGACCCCGTCGCGGTGGACGCGCATTCGGACTTCACTTGGTCTGCCGCGGCGAAGCCGTTCGGCGTCGTCGAGACGCTGCAGGGCGAGCTCCGGCCGGCTACGGGGCTTGGCCACTTCGTGGTGCCATGCTTCACGGACGCGCGCCTTGTCCCGGTGGACTCCGTGAGAGGGGCGGACCTGGCGACCGCCGACTTCGGGTGGGTGAACCACGTCCGGCACCATCTCGGGGCGTATCTCGACCGCGGGCCGGTGAACGCGCAGGGGTGCTTCTACTGTCTGCAGCTGCAGACCTGGGAGCACCGCCACTTCAGGCAGGAGGGTGTCAACTGGCTAAAGTACAATTCCGGGATGTGCCGCCGCGGCGGCCCCGGCGGAAGGACGGGACATGGCGGCACGAGCAGGGGACACTAGGGGGCAGGCCCTCGTGGAGCTTGCGATAGGCATGGTCGTGGTGGCGCTGGTGCTCTCGGCCCTCTTCGCGTTCACGCGCTACATACTGGCGTCGCTGGAGATGCAGCGCACGATCCGTGCGGACGCGGGGCGGGCTGCGTTTGGGTCGCAGGGCCTGGACGAGACGTATTCGTCCGCCATCCGGCACGACGTCATAACGGTCTCGCCTATGGCCGCGGACTACATTTTCGGCTCAAGGCAGGTCGAAATCAAGGAGGAGGTCCACATCCCCGCGATGGGGATAGGGCAGTAGCAGGAGGTGGAATCGGATATGAAGAAGATGAAGAGGAATCCCTTTGGCGAAAGGCTCGCGGCGTTTGCGGACAAGGTCGCGGAGCGGCGGCTGGACGCCGCCGTCGTGTTCGGGCAGGCGAACGTCAGGTCGCTGACCGGTGTGGACTGCGACAACGCATGCCTGCTTGTGGGCGGCGGGAAGTCGGTGTTCTATACGGACTTCCGCTATGCCCCGGCGGTCAGGCGCACCGCTCCGTGGCTCAAGGTGGAAGACATAAAGAAGCTCAGCGGCAAGAAGCCTCTCAGGGTCGGCGGACTTTCTTTCTCAAGGGTCGGCTACGAGTCGTCGGTGACCCACGCGAAGTTCCTTTCGCTGAAGAAGGTCTTTCCCGGCGCGAAGTTCGTGGACGTCGCCGGCGACATAGGCGGCCTGCGGGCCGTGAAGACGGCGTGGGAGATGGATGCGCTGAGGGCTGCGGAGCGGCTCAACGACGAGATATGGGCCGAGGCCAGGGGGCGCTTCCGCGCAGGCATGACGGAACGCGAGATGGCGCGCGTCGTCAAGCACCTCATGATAGAGCGCGGGGAGGGCGAGGCGTTCGAGACGATAGTGTGCGTCGGGCGGAACGCCGCCGAATGCCACCACGTCCCGGACGACACCGTGTGGAACGGGCGCGACCCGGTGCTCGTGGACATGGGCGTGAAGCTGGGCGGGGTATGCTCAGACATGACGCGCAACATCGTCCCGGAGCGTCCGTCCAGGCTTTACAAGAAGGTGTATTCCCTCGTGCTGGAGGCGAACATGCGCGCAATCGCGGCGGCGCGGCCTGGCATCACCGCGGAGGCGCTCGACCGGGTGGCGCGCAGTTTCCTGGCCAGAAACGGCTTCGGCAAGGCGTTCGGGCATTCGCTCGGACACGGCGTCGGATTCGAGGTGCACGAACCTCCATACGCCGCCAGGCGGCAGAAGACGGTGCTGAAGGAGGGCATGTCTCTGACTATCGAGCCCGGTGTGTATCTGGAGGGGAACCTCGGCGTGCGCATCGAGGACCTGATCCTGATAACCGCCGACGGCTGCGAAGTCCTTTCCCGCAGCGGGAAATAAGACGGTTGCGAGCAGGCCGGGCGCGGTTGGGCGGTCGCTCCAATGGCGTCATGCTTGAGCCTAGGCGTCCGATTTGATATAATAACTGGCAACTATATTGGCTACTCGGCGAAAAGGCGATGAGCTGAATGATATAGAGCGAGCGGTTGGCAGGGCGCGGCCCTCGACAGAGGAGAAGGGTGCTTGGTATTATGTCAGACATGAGCATATGCGTGGGAAGACGCAGACCGTCATGCTTGCCGGTCGCCGCCGCCGCAGTAGCGCTGATTGCCCGCGGCGGCAAGTACGCGGAACTCTACAACAGCCAGTTCGGCTGAGACAGGGGAAGAGACAATGGTCGACCTCGACATCATCGAATGCGAAATCAACGGCGTGAAGATTTCCCTCAAGCCGGAGGACGGCGGGGCGTTTGCCGTCTCTGCCGACCTCGGGCCGCTGGCGGAAGAAGACGCGGATGCGCTGATCGGCGAGATGCTGGAAGCCAACTACGCCTTTCAGGGTGCCGCCGGGGCGACGCTCTCCGTCGATCCCGGATCGAACCACGTTTTCCTGCGCAAGCGGGTGTGGTCAGACGATTCCGACGAGGACGCAATCTTTCCGGAATTCGCGGTCTTCGCCGACAAGGCGAGGGAATGGCAGGAGAGAATTGCCAAAAAAAACTTTCAGGAACCGCGCAACCTTTTCTACGATATTGTGTAGACAGCGTAAGCAGGCAAAAGAAAGGACAAAACCATGTCAGGCAAAGTAACAGGCGCGCAGATCGTCAATACGGGGCTCACGGCTGACAATTTCCGCGAGGCTGTCAACTACACGAACCCGAAGAACAAGGGCTACGTCCGTTTCGAGCCCGACGGCCAGGGCGGCGTGAAGATTGCCAAGGTCAACAACAAGGTCGACATGTTCATCAACTGGCGCACCAACATCGACGCGGACAAGAACAAGGCGATGCGCGCCAAGTTCGCCCAGGCGATCACGGGAAACCTCAGGTGGGCCGACACGGCCAAAGTGGACGCCATTACCGCAGCCATCAAGATGGTGTCCAAGCATGGCAAGAGCGAGCTTCGCACCGACGCGCTCAGCCGCAAGGAACTCCAGGCGGCGTTCGAGAAATACGACAAGCTGATCAACACCCCCGAGGGCCGCCGGACGATGATCGACAATCTGCTCAAGGACACTGCCGTCAAGTGCGGACTCGGGACCACGGCGGCGGACATACGCGCGCTCAAGGAGCGGTTCTTCCCGCTCGCCGAGGACTTGGACACGTATTTCGCCATGACGCGCCTCAAGGCGGACGCCAAGTCCGGCCAGCCCGGCTGCATGGAGACGAGCGAGCGGGATTTCCTGGCCCAGCTCCGCACGCTGGAGCTCAAGTGCGGGGATGCGGTCACGCGCGCCAAGGTGGAGAACGTGATCCGTTCCCAGGCCACCGCGTTACTTGCCCCGAACGCGGTCGGCAACGACTTCGGCCTCCATCTCGCCGAAGCCGACAAGGCCCAGCTGCGGGCCGGACTCTCACACTTCCTCGAGGGGATGGGGTATGACGTGAAGGGCGGGATCGGCAACGTCCCCGGCACCGGCGGCATCGTATTCGAAACGTTCGTCGACAAGGTGCTCCCCGAACTCTTCAAGAAGAGCATCGGCGACATCAAGGCCGCCGGCGACAACGCCGACCTGCAGCTCCAGATGGAGGCCAACTTCTCGTTCTCCGCCATCCTGGACGAGGCCATGCGGTTCATGGAGGGCGCGAAGAACTACATGGACAACCCGCCCAAGGCCGAGGGCCCCAAGCTGACGGGCAATCCGGCGTTCGACAACATCATCAAAAACGGACAGCAGGTGGTCGAGAACGCGCAGGGGGGTGTCAAGGGCGCCTACATCAATGGCGGCGTGCAAGACGTGTACAAGAAGAGCAACATGCCCAAGGCGGTCGCCCACGAGACGATCAAAACCATGCAGCAGGCCGGCGAAGCCTACGACGCCGCGGGCCTACTCGCGACGTTTACGCAGAAGTTCCTCGCCGAGCGCGGCCTCGGTGAAGACGTGGAGCCCACGAAAGAGCAGGAACAGATATTCAAGAACACGCTCGATTCCATCGTGGAGGACACCTTCAAGCTCGGCATCGGGGCCCAGCTCCAGTATGGCACCGCAGAGACCACGAACAAAGTCAGGGTCGCGAAGGACGCGGGCATGGGCCAGTACATCGCCGACATGGAATCGGCCATCGGCGAGATCGTCTCCGGGCAGCAGAACGTCGACACGGTGGGGCTGATGGGCAAGCTCATGAGCTGCACGCTCGCCAACATCGCGAACCGCAAGGTGGAGATGGTCGCCAACCACGTCGGGAACGATCTCAAGCTCGACAAGGCGTCCGAGGCGGAAGACAAGGCGCTCGTCAAGAACACCGTCGACGCCTTCATGTCGTTCGAGCGGACGGTTCTCAAGGCGATAATCGGAGCCAAGAACGCGTTCGAAAAGACGGCTGGAAGGCTCCTCAAGAAGGGCATGATCACCCAGGATGTGTTCGACGAGACGCTGCAGCGCGCCACGACCCGGTTCGCGAACGCGCACAAGGCCGCCCTGCACGAATTCTTCCTCAAGTCCCCCGTGCCCAGCGCCGCGGAGGGCAAGAAGATGCTGGACCAGCTATTCAAGGCCCAGCTGGCCGAGGCCACGGCGGACGTGAACAACGACCTGACGATCGCCGCGTTCGCGAGGACCCTGGGCGTCGCGCAGCGCCGTACGCTCTCTGCCGCGGCCGAGCGCGTGACCGAAGCGCTGGCGCAGGAAGGGCTTGACAAGGTGAAGCTGGCACGTCCCGGACTCGGGGTTGACGAGCAGACCGCGCGCTCTCTCCTCAAGAACGGCGCCCTCAAGCGCCTCTGGACGGCCACGCTCACCGCGCACCTGAAGGACGTCAAGTCCGTCAACGGCCTGCCCACCATCACGGACGCGTTCGTGAAGAAGGTCGTCGACGACTTCAACAAGAAGGCGTTCGATCTCGTCAAGTCGGCAGCGGACAAGCTGGACGGTTTCTTCGCCAAATGCGAGAAGATACTCAAGGAACAGATCACGAACATCGTCGACAACGAGTCGGGAGCCCTCAAGGGCTACGTCAGCGGCCCGACTCCGGCGACCAAGGAAGAGAAGAAGCAGCTCGTCAACGACCTCACGGCAGAGACGCTGCGCTTCAAGTATGCCAGCATGCGCGAAAACGCCCTGCAGATACTGAACACGCCGGAGAGCTTCGCCGACAAGGATCTGGAGACCTTGGCCAGGAAGGGCGTCGACGACTTCGAGACCGGCGGCACGGAGCGCACGATGAACGGGCTTGTCAAGGTCGTCGAAGACCGCAAGAAGATGATCGAAGGCTTCCTCGGCGACAAAGGGACGATGGAAGACCTCCATAAACATGTTTCGGCGTCGGGCGTGTTCGGCAAGGGCGGTGCGCTGGAAGACGCCGGGGTGAACGAAAAGTGGACCCTCGTGAACACCGCCCTGAAGCCAGTCAAGGCGCGCATGAAGGCCCTGCCTCTTGTCTATGCGACGGGCGACAAGACGGCGCTGGTCGGGCGCATCACCAAGGAGGCGCTGGAGACCGCAGAGAAGCCGCTCAAGGAGTGGATGCGCTTCCGCAACGAGTTCATGAAGCAGTGCCGCGCCGTGGAGGCCGACTTCGCCGGCATGGGGGCGGAGAAGATCGCCTCGCTCCGCGACTGGGTGCTCATGGAGATCTTCGACGGGTCCACCGGCACGAAACGCGACGTCAAGCTGGCGATCGAATACTACCGCACCAACCTTTCCGAGGAACTCGACTCCACCGTCAACCATGTCAAGACGAAGTTCAGCGACTACGTGGAGAAGGTCGACAAGGCGCTCGCCCCGGCCCAGGCCAGGTTCAACAAGGTGATGGAATCCGCCGTCAACGACCTCCAGTTCGTCATGACGCCGGAAGCCCGCAAATACCTCGAGGAGAAGATCGTGCCCCAGGCGCTGCGCCAGATGGAGTACGAGGTCTATCGCAATCCCGACCGGTTCGACCCCGGCGACAAGAAGGCGTTCGAGGGCTATTTCGCGAAACTCCAGCGCGATTTCAGCGAGAACCTCTATTACATCTTCGACTCGGTGGGGCTCTCCGGCGGGGACCGCGAGTTCTCGGACGCCGAAAAGATCGAGAAGCTCATCAAGCTCGCGGGCGCCCAGGTGCTCCTCACCGACGCCGTCGAGTCCGAGTCGGCGATCGCCGACATCAAGCAGTGGCTCAACTCCGGCGAAGGCCGTGCGAAGTTCGTCGCCTGCGAGAAGGCGCTCCTCGACTACTTCGTCGAGTTCCGCTCGGCGAGCCTCGATTTCGAGCATCCGGAGCTCTACGGCCCCACGGAGAGCGGCAATCCCGTCGAGGCGTTCCGCGCCGCCGCGCACGACATCCTCAAGATGCACACCGCGCAGCTCCTGTACGCACCGTTCGACAATGCGCGCGTCGGCGAGGCCAAGGAGGCGTTCGAGAAGTGGGTGGATTCCCACGGTCTCTCGCGCTTCACCGGCTTCAACCGCACCACCACCACCAAGGACCTGATCATGGCGAAGTTCGTCGAGCGCATCAAGGCCCTGCAGACCTCGGCGCTGGAGGAGGGGGAGAACGAACCCATTCTCACGCCCGCCTTCATCGAGCTGGTCGACCAGCTCATCGATGCCGACGGCACCACGTACATGATCGGAGAATGGAAGACGAACGCCGTCAATCTGCTGGCGGACCACTATCTGAAGACGGACGACGAGAACGCGTACCTGTTCAACCCCGACCATCCCCAGACGCGTGCCGCCGGACAGAGGGTGCAGGAGATCGCCCGCGAAAACCGCGAGAAGATCCTGGCGCTCCTCGGATCGTGCATTTCGGACGTCGCCGGCAGCGTCGATTCCGCCGACGGCATCGACAAGGTGCGCGCGGCCCTTGAAGAGATCAAGCTCCGCGACATCGTCAAAGCCGTCAACAACGAGGTCATCGTGTGCGCCGCCCAGTGCATCCGGAGGGGCCACGTCGCCGAGGCGGTCAAGCAGCAATACCCGGAATACGCCCATGCGATCGAGCGCCAGCTGATCAAGGATGTCCTCGGCAAGGATCTGGCCGCCTATTTCCCGAACGGGCTCAACGACCTCCTGACCGAGAACGCCGACGACAAGCTCGTGCAGTCCGTCGGCGAGGCGAAGCGGTGGATCGCCACCTACCTGGACGCGGCGGTCAAATACTGCGACGAGAAAGAGGAGACGTCGTCGCCGCAGGACGTGGAGTCGGCCTTCAAGCACTACGCCAATTGCTGCATCGACGACGTGAAGAAGCAGGACTGGTGGCTGAAAAGCGTCTTCTTCTCGAAGAGCGGGCTTGCCGTCGCGATCAAGAACATGGCGAATGCGAAGGCGCGCGAGGACGCGGCGATGGCAATCAAGTGAGATGACATGGACGCTTTCGCATCGTTAATCTCGGAAACTGGACGACTCGTCGGCATCGACTCCCTGGAGCCTGATGCCGACGGCGTCGTCGAGTTCGCCTCGGAGGAGGCGACGGTCGTTGTCATGCGGGCGGATGAAGACTGCGATCTCGTTCTGATCACGGCCAAGCTCTTCGATGCGACAGGCGTTGCACCAGACACTCGGCGCCGTGCCATAGAAGCCAACTTCGCCGGCGACTATGCCGTCTCGGTCGATCCTGACGACGGGTCCTACCACCTTTCGGACTATGCGCCCATCCGCAGCCTTTCGCCGGATAGCATGTTGGCATGGCTGGAGTCGTTCTCGTCAGCGCTCGTCCACCTGCGCACGCAGCTCGCCCACTTAGGCAGCTGAAAGGCAGGCGCGGAACCTCCCTGCAGTCGCGCGAGGTGTTGATGACTTTTGCCGCGCGCCCCTGCGCGCCGGTTTCGCGCGCCTGCGCGTCGCGTTAGGGTCAGCCTTGATTTCGGGAATGGGGTTGTGCAACGCATGTCTCTTTTCGGGGAGCCAAGATGGCGCGCTTTTGATTCGCGCAGATGCCGCCCGTATCACTTCGCGCACGCGGACGGGCCGAATTCGACGATGCTTGATTTTGCGCCTTTTCTGGCGAGCTTCGCCGAGAACAGGGCAGATTTCGCGTCGGGAGGCACCTTGACGGCCTTGGCGTTCGACTTCTTCACCGTCGCCTCGAAAATGTCGAGAGTTTCGCCGGCCGCTCCCTTGAACTCGATGCGGAGGACCACGGGGTCTCCCTTGACGGACAGGTTCGCGCGCACAGCCCTGTCCTGCGGGCCGAGCTTCAGCGGCCTTGCGGCGAGAAGGAGCGAAGGGTCGTCCTCCGCATACACCTTGGTTTCGTTCACGACTGTCGTGACGGAGGTCTTAGGCGCAAGCAGGAATGCCGCAGCGGCTGCAGCGGCGGCCGCTGCGACTGCGACAGCCGCTGCGACCCTCCGCACGGCTTTCTTCGCGGACCCTCCGCGCTGCATCACGCTGGACACGGAGAAGGGCAGTCGGCGGAACACTACAGTTCGCTCGTCGGAGTCATAGATGGCGTATGACGAAAAGCACACCCCGCCTGCCTCGCGGGGGTATCCGACGGAGCCAGGGTTGACTATGTAGCGCTTGCCGTCCTCGAGGGTGAAGTCCTGCGGATCGGTGGCGTAGACCCTGCCGCTTCGCCCAGTCAGGAACACCTTGGGCACATGGGTGTGACCGACGAAAAGCAACTGCTCGCCGGTCGCCTCGAAGCTGGCCCTGGCGTCGTCCTCGGTTTCCGTGTAGAAGAACCTTGTCGGGTCCGTGAAGTCTCCGTGTGCGGCGGCCGCGCCGTCGAAGGCGCACGTATGCGGAAGTCCGCGAAGCCATTCGATGTCCTTCTTGGCGAGCGCGTCCCGGTGGCGCATGACCGCGTCGCATGCGATGTCCGCGAAGTCGCCTGCGTCGAGCCGCCCGGATACCGCGTCGTCGTGGTTCCCGGCGACGACGACCGCGGCGGACTTACGCACAATCGCGAGCGTCTCCGCCGGAAGCGGTCCGTACCCCACCACGTCGCCGAGGCAAATGACGCGCTCCGCCCCCTCGCGCGCCGCGTCGGCCAGCACGAGGCGCAGCGCGGAGGCGTTGGCGTGTACGTCTGATATGACGGCATATCTCATCAGGCGGGAATTATACCATATATCGGCCCGTCTCGGCGGGATAGTGTGCCGCCATCTGCTTTTGGCGGTATCATTCCCGCCATTTTTTTGGTATAATAGCAAGCCAAATAACCGTCTTAAGGTGGACATCAATGGGACAACTTGAAGAATCGCTGGAGCTCGAGCTCGATTTCACGAAGCTCGAGAAGGTCGGCAGGCAGGTTTTGGACACGCGCGCCGCGGGGTCGGCGCCGTGCGATCCGGGTGTCATTCCCGTCGCCGTGCAGAACGCCGACACGAAAGAGGTGATACTCGTCGCGTACACTAACGAGCACGCCATGAAGGAGAGCTTCGCGAAGCGCAAGCTCATCCTGTGGTCTACGAGCCGCAACAAGCTGTGGTTCAAGGGCGAGACGTCCGGCGAGACGTTCGACCTCCTGGAGGCATACGTCAACTGCGAGCAGAACTCGCTCCTCTACGTCGTTCGCCCGTGTCGCGGGGGGATATGCCACACGAAGAACAAGGCCGGGGCGCCCAGGAACTGCTACTACCGCAGGATAGACTTCGACACGCTCAAGCTGACGAACGTCGACCCATGACGTGCGGGCAGTACGATTTGACAACCAACAAATTCACCAACCAAAAACTCTAAACCACCATGATAGGCCAAGGCGTCGTTCTGATGATAGCGGGAATGGGATTCGTGTACCTGTTCCTCCTCGTGCTCATTTTTGTCACCAGGTTCTCGATGAAGGGGATCGCCCGGTTCGACTCGATCCTCCCGCAGGACGCGCCAAAGAAGAAGCCGGCGGCGAAGGCCGGCGGAGACGATGCGGACGTGGCGCTGGCGATCGCGGTGGCCCTCAACGCGTAACAGAAGATTTGAAAGGTTAAGAAAATGGCTAAGAAAAACGTCAAGTTCATGCTTACTGCGTTCCGCGACGGCTTCCAGTCCGTCATCGGCGCGCGCGTTCTCTCCAAGGACTTCCTCCCCTGCGTGGAGGAGGCATACGCGGCGGGCGTCCGCTGGTTCGAGGCAGGCGGCGGCGCCCGCTTCCAGAGTTGCTACTTCTACTGCCAGGAGGACGCGTTCGACGTCATGGACGCGTTCCGCAAGGCCGCGCCGGAGGCCGACCTCCAGACACTCTCGCGCGGCGTGAACGTGGTGGGCCTCGAGTCTCAGTCGAGTGACATGATCAAGCTCCATGCCCAGATGTTCAAGAAGCACGGCATGTCGTCCATCCGCAACTTCGACGCCCTCAACGACGTCAACAACCTCAAGTGGTCCGGACAGTGCATCCACGACGCGGGCCTCAACCACGAGGTCGTCGTGACGATGATGGGACTTCCGCCCGGAATCGACAACAAGGGCACGCACACGCCCGAGTTCTACCGCGACCGCCTGAAGATGATCATGGACGCGGGGATACCCTTCGACCGCGTGGCTTTCAAGGACGCGTCCGGCACCTCGACGCCCGCGACTGTATACAACACGATGAAGCTCGCGCGCCAGCTCCTCGGCAAGGACGTCCACATCCAGTTCCACAGCCACGAGACGGCCGGCAACGGCGTCGCGTGCTACCTCGCGGCGCTCCGCGGCGGCGCGGACGGCATCGACCTCTCGATGGCGCCGATGTCCGGCGGCACCTGCCAGCCCGACATCATCACGATGTGGCACTGCCTTGACGGCGACCCCGACTTCGGCTTCGACTTCGACATCAACAAGATCAAGAAGGCCGAGGACTCCTTCAAGAACGCGATGCAGAAGTACTTCCTGCCGCCGGAGGCGATGAGCGTCAACCCGCAGATCGTGTGGAGCCCGATGCCGGGCGGCGCGCTCACGGCGAACACGCAGATGCTCCGCGACAACAACATGATGGACAAGTACGACGACATGATCGCGGAGATGTACGACTGCGTGCGCCTCGGCGGCTTTGGCACGTCGGTGACGCCCGTCTCGCAGTTCTACGCGCAGCAGGCGATCCAGAACGTCATGTTCGGCAAGTTCAAGAAGTTCGCGCCCGGCTACGCCAAGATGGTGCTCGGCTACTTCGGCAAGACCCCCGTCCCGCCGGATCCCGAGATCGTCAAGAAGGCGAGCGAGTTCATGGCGTCGAGCGACCTCAACAAGGCCTACAGCGAGCCGACGACCAAGACGGTGCTGGAGATGAACGACGCCGACCCGAAGAAGGGCGGCGCGGTCGCGAAGAAGATGCTCGAGGAGGCGGGGCTTCCGATCACCGACGAGAACGTCTTCATCGCAGCGTCCTGCAAGGAGAAGGGCATACTCTTCCTCAGGGATCCGTCCAAGGCCCCGATGGGCTGCCGCTTTGCGGAAGAGTCCAAGCCGGCTGGCAAGGGCGGTCCCGTCACCGTCACGATCAACGGCAAGTCCTACGGCGTCGAGATCAAGGGCGACGGCAAGGCCGTCGTCAACGGCAAGCCGGTCGACTTCAAGGCCGAGGCGGGCCTCAAGGCCGCGGCTCCCGCGGCTGCTGCCCCTGCGGGCGGACAGGAAGTCAAGGCCCAGGTGCCCGGCACGGTCCTTCGCGTAACGGCGTCGAACGGAACCAAGGTCTCGAAGGGCGACGAACTGCTCGTAATGGACGTCATGAAGATGGAGACTCCTGTCGCCGCCCCGTGCGACGGCACGGTGACCGTCATGGTCAACGCCACGGACAAGGTCTCCACCGGCGACGTGCTTGCGGTGATAGGATAAGGGACAAGGGGCGACGGGCGCGAGGCGCGATGTCGCGTATTGCGTCCCGAGTCCAACGTCAAGGGTTATCGCTATGAAAAAGATACTCTGTGCAGTAATGACCGCCGCGCTCGCCGTTGCCGCGTTCGCAGGCGGCGACGCGTGCGCTCCCGGTTGCGACGGCTCCGACGCTCCGTGGCGCGCGACGCTCGCAAAGGTGAAGAACCTTCCTTCCGAGACCGGCATCGCCGGCTTCATGCGGAAGGAGGCGCCGGCGTATATCACGGGCAATTTCGCGGAGTCCGACCGCCCTGCGGCGCCGGACTTCTCGAAGCCGCTCGCTCCGGCTGCGGAATACGCCAACAAGAACGGCTTCTGGGTGACGGACGATGCGCAGGCCAAGGCGTTCTCGACCTCCAAGCACACCGTCAAGAAGGGCGACTGGGTCGGCGGATACTTCGACGACATTGGGCATTTCGTCCCGGGCCACGAGGTGAAGACGCTGTTCGGAATGCCCTACGGAATCGGACAGCTCATCATGATCCCGCTCTGTCTCATCATGATGTACCTTGCGATCGTCAAGGGCTTCGAGCCTCTTCTTCTGCTCCCGATCGGCTTCGGCGGACTCCTCGCCAACTGCCCGCTCGCGGGCGTGACGGCCCCGGCGATGATGCACGACGGCGTGATATCGTTCCTTGCGTCCGGTATCCCGGTGATGCAGGGCGGCATCGTCGAGCCGGGCGGATTCCTCCACTACTTCTTCAGGTTCGGAATCGACACTGGCGTATTCCCGATCATGATCTTCATGGGCGTCGGTGCGATGACGGACTTCGGGCCGCTGATCGCGAACCCGAAGACGGCGCTTCTCGGCGGCGCCGCGCAGTTCGGCATCTTCGTCGCGCTCTTCGGCGCGCTCGGCCTCGCCGCAATCTTCGGCGCGGACTTCTTCGGGTGCGACCCGCTCAAGGCCGCAGCGTCCATCGCCATCATCGGCGGCGCGGACGGCCCGACTGCGATCTGGCTCACGTCGCGCCTTGCCGCAGACCTGCTCGGTGCAATTGCCGTAGCGGCGTACAGCTACATGGCGCTCGTCCCGATCATCCAGCCGCCCATCATGAACGCGCTCACGACGAAGGCCGAGCGCGCCATCAAGATGCCGCCGCTCAGGGAGGTCAAGAAGATCGAGAAGATATGCTTCCCGCTCATCGTGCTGCTCCTCTGCGCGTTCCTCCTCAAGGACGCGGTTCCGCTCATCGGCGCGCTCATGCTCGGCAATCTCGCGAAGGAAGTCGGCCCGTCGGTCGCCCGCATCGCGGACACTATGTCCAACGCGCTCATCAACATCGTGACGATCATGCTCGGCCTCTCCGTCGGCTCGAAGCTCGCCTGCGAGAAGTTCCTCTCCGGGACGACCCTCGGCATCCTCGCGCTTGGCCTTGTCGCGTTCTGCGTCGGCACGGCCGCGGGCGTCATCATGGCGAAGATCATGAACCTCTTCTCGAAGGAGAAGGTGAATCCGCTCATCGGCTCGGCGGGCGTCTCGGCCGTCCCGATGGCCGCGCGCGTCTCCAACAAGGTCTCGCTCCAGAACGACCCGACGAACTTTATCCTCATGCAGGCCATGGGGCCGAACGTCTCGGGCGTCATCGGCTCCGCGGTCGTCGCGGGCATACTGTACACGCTCTGCCGCTGAGTCGCGATGCCGGAGTACGAGATCGGACGCGTTGTGCTCGGAGACGCCTCGGCGGTAGCCGCGGCGTACTCGAGGTTCCGTGAGCAGCGGATCGACGAGACCCGCCTTGCCCCCGACAGGTCCTGCCCGTTCCCCGCGAAGAGGCAGGGGCTTCTCGGAGAGGCCCCGGTCGCGGGCGTCGGCACATTCAAGGGCAGCGAGAAGCAGACCATCACCTTCGCGCCCAGCGAAAGGCCTGGGTGGTGGATCCGCCGCATGGACCAGCCGGAGCAGCTTGACACGAAGGTGGACATAGCCAACCTCTGGACCAGCGCCCAGAACCTCGTGCTGCGCTCTGGGTCGCCGCACAACTACCTGCGCATGGTCGAGCACATAATAGCGCTCAAGGCCGGGCTCGGCGTCGACAACGTCCTCATAAAGGTGGACAGCGGCGACCCTCCGCTTTTCGACCAGTCGTCCCTCCCGCTGATAAAGGCCATGGAGCACGCCAAGATAGCCGAGACGGACGATGACGCGACGTACGTCACCGTGAAGGAGCCGCTTGCGTTCGGCGGCAGGCGAGGGGACTTCCTGCTCTTCCTGCCGGCGAAGGACGGCGAGCGGAACCTGCGGATCGACTGCGCGATTTCCTGGAACACCGTCATCGGAGAACAGCGGGTCCTCTTCGACGTGACCCCGGAGACGTTCCGGTACGCGAGCCTCGCCAGGACAAACGCGACGCACCGCCAGTACCTGCTGGCGAAGACTGTCGGCAAGCTCTTCGCCGCGACGCGCAACCTGGGCTACAACAAGAAGAACATCCTCATCCACGGACCGAAGAGGTTCTACACGGAGCCGCGATTCCATGTTGACGGCAAGTTTCTGGAGCCCGTGTGGCACCGCGCGACCCTTGATTTGATGGCGGCGCTTTCGCTCACGGGCGAGCACCGCTTTGTCGGGACGGTCGTCAGCTACCGCGCCGGGCACACCCTCGACTGCGACGCCGTCCGCGCACTTTACCGCAACGACCTTTTGAAGGTGACAAATGCTTAAGCTCACACGCCCCCTGATCGTATTCGACATCGAATCCACCGGAACCGCCGCCAGAAGGGACCGCATCATCGAGCTGGCTGCGATCAAGCTCATGCCGGACGGCACGGAGGTCTCCAAGTGCTGGCTCATGAACCCGACGGTGAAGATTCCGCCGGAGACCACCGCCATCCACGGCATCTCCGACGAAATCGTGAAGGACTGCCCGACCTTCGCCGACAAGGCGGACGAGATATTCGCGTTCTTCGAGGGATGCGACCTCTCGGGATTCAACGCGGACCGCTTCGACATACCGTGCCTTGAGGAGGAGTTCGCGCGCGTTGGGAAGAACTTCGCGCCGAGCGCCCGCAAGCACGTCGACGTCCAGCGCATATACCACAGGATGGAGCCTCGCGACCTTTCCGCTGCCGTCCGGTTCTACCTCGGACGCGACCATGCCGGGGCCCACGGCGCGGAGGCGGACACGAAGGCGACGCTGGAGGTCCTAAAGGCGCAGATGGAGAAGTATCCGTCGCTTCCGCAGACCGTCGACGAGATGGACGAGTTCCTCGTGCCGCACGACCCGCTTAACGCAGACCGCATGGGGACGCTCCGGTGGAAGAACGGTGAGCTCACGGTCAACTTCGGCAAGAAGAAGGGCGAGAGCCTCACCAAGCTCATGCTCAACGAGCCGAACTTCCTGAGGTGGATTCTCAAAGGCGACTTCGACACCGAGGTCAAGATGATCGTCCGCGACCTTCTGGAGAACGGGAGGCTTCCCCCTGCGCCGAAACCCGGCAAGGAGCAAGCCAATGACGCGTAGCATGCCTTTGCTGGTGTGCATGACGGCGCTGTCCGCGTCGTGCGCGCTCTCCGAAACAGTCTTTCTCGAGGCCGAGTCATTTGAGGATTGGGGCGGCTGGGTGAACGACACCCAGTTCATGGACCAGATGGGTTCGCCTTATCTCCTCGCGCACGGCCTCGGCAAGCCCGTCGCCGACGCGAAGACGAAGTTCGTCGCCAAGGGAGGCAGGTACAACGTCTGGGTGCGCACGAAGAACTGGACCTCGTTCTGGCATCCCGATATCGGCGCCGGCACCTTCAACCTCATCGTCAACGGCGAGAAGCTGCCGAACCTGCTCGGTTGCCAGGGGAAGGGAGAATGGCTGTGGGTAAAGGCGGACGACGTGACGCTGAAGGAGGGCGAGAACACGGTTGCGATTCACGATCTCGATGGCTTTGACGGACGTTGCGATAAGATCCTGTTTTCCACGGATGACGTGAAGCCGAATATTGGTTTTTTTGTTGGCTCGACGCCGGTCGGAAAGCCCTTTGGTCAGTACGATCTCGTCGTAGTGGGTGGCGGCATTGCCGGAGTCTGCGCGGCGATCTCGTCCGCGCGGCTCGGACTCAGGACTGCGCTCGTCCACGACCGTCCCGTTCTCGGCGGCAACAACTCGTCGGAGGTTCGCGTCCACCTCGGCGCCTGGCAGAACATGCCGCCGTATCCGCGGCTCGGCGACATCGTGGCGGAGATCGGACCGAAGGCGGGAGGCAACGCGCGCGAGGCGTCCGTCTACGAGGATGAGCTCAAACTCGCGGCGGTGAAGGGTCAGAAGAACCTCGACCTGTTCTTGAACGAGCACGTGAATCGCGCGTTGACGAACGAAAACGGACGCATCAGGGCGGTTATCTCTCGCAACACCCGTACTGGAGAGAGCTCTGGCTTCTCGGCCTCGTGGTTCGTCGACTGCACGGGTGACGGAACGGTCGGCTATCTCGCCGGCGCGGACTGGCGCATGGGACGCGAGGCGAAGGGCGAGACGAACGAGCCGGATGCTCCGGCGACGGCCGACATGATCACGATGGGCGCGTCCGTCCAGTGGTACGCCGGCAAGGCAGACGGCGACGCGGCGTTTCCGACGCGGCCGTGGATGCTCAAGGGCTTCAACGAGGCGAACTGCTCGCCGCACCTGCGGGGTGACTGGTGGTGGGAGGCCGGGCTCGGGCGCGACCAGATTGCGGAGGCGGAGTACATCCGCGACTACGGGCTCCTCGTCGCGTTTTCGAACTGGGCGTTCGTCAAGAACGGCTACTCCAAGAAGGACGCGTTCGCGGACAAGGAGCTCAAGTGGGTCGCGTACAACGCGGGCCGCCGCGAGTCGCGCCGCCTGCTCGGCGACTTCATCCTCGACCAGAACCACCTCCGGAACAAGGACTTCCAGCCGGACGGCACGTGCGCGACGACTTGGACTATCGACCTGCACCTCCCCAAGACCGCGCGCGAGACGAAGTTCGAGGGCGAGCCCTATCTGGCCAATTCCGTCAATGAGAAGATCTGGCCGTATCCAGTCCCCTACCGTTGCCTCTATTCGCGCAACGTGCCCAACCTCTTCATGGCGGGACGCGACATTTCCGTCACCCACATTGCGCTCGGCACGACGCGCCTCATGCGCACCCACGGCATGATGGGCGAGGTCGTCGGCATGGCGGCGAGCATCTGCAAGAAGCACGGATGCGATCCGCGCGACGTCTACAAGTCGCACCTTGACGAGCTAAAGGCGCTGATGGAGAGGGGCGTCGGAGACGGCAAGCCGCACCCGGAGCAGATGTACAACCTCCAGGGATCTCTCGACCCAGAGTTCAAGCACTGGCGCCAGAACCACCAGGTCAAGTGAAGAGCCGACTTCCATTTGCGCTGCTCTACGAAGATCGAGACGTGATTGTCATCGACAAGCCCGCGGGGCTTCTCGCCACGCACACCAAGCTGGCGGGGCGCGCCGCGCGCGAAGCGCAGGCGACGGCGGAGAACTACCTGAACGACTACGTCCGCAAGGGGCAGCCCAAGTCGCGAAAGCGCGTATGGCTCGTCCACCGCCTCGACCGCGAAACAAGCGGCGTGATGATGTTCGCGAAGTCCGAGGAAGTCGCGGAGTACTTCCGCGGCGACTGGAACAACCTCACGGAGAAGACGTACATTGCGCGCGTCGAGGGCGCGCTCTCCGAGGGCTGCGGAACATTCGAGAGCTGGCTCAGGGAGGACGCGGACGGGTACAGGGTGCGGAGCGTCAAGGCGGGCACGCCCGGCGCGAAGCTGGCGAAGACGGAATGGCGCCGGCTGTCGGATGGCGACGGATACACCCTCGTCGAGGTGAAGCTCCGCTCCGGGCGGAAGAACCAGATACGCGTGCATTTCTCAGAAGCCGGACACCCAGTCCTCGGCGACGTCAAGTACGGCGGAAGGAAGTCCGGCCGGCTTTGGCTGCATTCCCAGAAGCTGGCTTTCCGTCATCCCCACACCGGCAAGGTCGTGGAAGTCGTCTCCCCCTGACGTCTGGAAGTGACGAATGGAGCCAGTCGGATTTTGCGTTAGCCCTTGAAATCGCGGAGGATTTATCCTATAATGACTGTGATGCGCAAGAAGCTGCAGTTTGTTGTCACGGCGGGGCCGACGCGTGAATACGTCGATCCCGCGAGGTTCCTTTCCAATCCCTCCACCGGGAAGATGGGCTTCGCCATCGCACGTGCAGCCGCCGCGCGCGGACACACCGTGACACTTGTCGCCGGGCCCGTAGCCCTGCCCACGCCGAAGGGCGTCGACCGCGTGGACGTTACGAGCGCCCGCGACATGCAGGCCGCCGTAGGGCGCGCGCTGGCTGCGGCGCCCGCCGCAGTCCTTGTCGCCGCCGCCGCCGTCGCCGACTGGCGTCCGGCGTCATGCGCCGCCAAGAAGCTCAAGAAGGGCCAGATGAAAGGCGTCCTGAGGCTCGTCAGGAACCCTGACGTCCTCAAGTCGGCGAAGGCATCCGTAAAGGTCGGCTTCGCGGCGGAGACGGACAACGTGATGTCGGAGGCCGCCCGCAAGCTCCGCGAGAAGGGGCTCGCGATGATCGTCGCAAACGACGTGACGGAGAAGGGCGCGGGGTTTGGCGCGGACACCAACCGCGTCGCGCTTCTGCGCAGGGACGGGTCCGTGGAGAGGCTCCCGATGATGACAAAGCTCGCCGTGGCAAGGCGGATAGTGAGGACTTGTGAAGACTTTTGTCCTTAACGGATGGGCCGCCAGCGAACATGCGTGGGACCTCTGCATGTTCCCGCGCGAGCGCATATTCAGCTACGTCGAGCAGCTGGACGGCGTGCCGGAGGAGGCCCTGCGCCGCGAAGGCGAGGTTGTGTTGGTCGGCTGGTCCATGGGTGGCAGCGGCGCGCTCCGCCTCGCCCTGGAGTTCCCGGAGAAGATACGGGGCCTCGTCCTTGTCGCCGCTACGCCCCGCATGATGAAGGCCGCAAACTGGATTGGGATGTCCTCCCGGCGCCTTGCCGCGCTCGAGGCGGGGCTGCGGATGACGCACGGACAGGGGTTCTTCGGCGTGCCGGAGGGCAGGCCGAATCCGTACATGATGGACGACGACGCGAATCTGAAGAGGGGGCTCAAGTACCTCGAGGACACGGATCTGAGGGTTCCGCTTATCGACTTGCTTGCGTCCGGCAGGCTGAAGTGCCCAGTCCACGTGTTCCAGAGCGAGCGCGACGGGATAGTGCGGCCGGAGAACGCGAAGTTCTTGGCGGCAGTTTTCCCGGGTGCGTCCGTCGAGATGGTGCCGGGTTCGGAGCATGCTCTCCCGGTGTCGATTCCGGAGAGGATAGACGCGGCTGTCGCGGAGATGACGATATGAAGACAAGACTAGCAAACTGCAAGGTTCTCCTTCCGAACAGGATGGTCGGAGAGGGGGATGTCGTTGTAGACCGGGACGACGGACGGATTGTGTCCGTCTGCGTCGCACGGGAGGACGGCCCCCAGGGCGACGTGGCGGAGACGATCGACCTTGGCGGCTGCCTCGTCATGCCGGGGCTCGTCAACTGCCACTGCCATGCGCCGATGACCCTTCTGCGCGGAGTTGGCGGGGGGCTCCCGCTCCAGCGCTGGCTGGAGGAGGCGATATTCCCCGTCGAGGCGAAGATGACGGCATCCGACATTGCGGCGGGCATGACGTGGGGCGCACTGGAAATGCTGGCGGGCGGCGTCACGTGCGTCGCGGACATGTACGACCAGCCGCGGGCATGCGCGGAGGCCCTTGCGGCGACGGGGATGCGAGGGAACGTCTGCAAGCCGGGTCTGGCTTTCCCCGACGGCACGCCGCAGGGGCGGCTGGAGGAGTGCGTGGCGTTCGCCCGGACCTCGTTCGGCGGGCGCGTGGTGTCCGACATCTGCGTGCATTCGGAATACCTGACGGTCGAGGGGTTCTGCCGTGCGCTGGCCGACGCCAACCGGGAGCTGCGCCGTCCGCTGCACGTCCACGTCAGCGAGACGGAGCGCGAGCACGAGGAATGCATTGCTCGGCACGGCAAGACGCCGATTGCATATCTGGCGGGTACCGGGATCCTGGATTTCGGGGGGTACGCGGCGCACTGCGTGTGGTGCACCGACGATGACTTCCGCATCATGGCGGAGAAGGGCGTCTCGCTCGTGCACAACCCCACCAGCAACATGAAGCTCGGCAGCGGCTTCGCGAGGATCGTCCGCGCCATGGAGCTTGGCGTAAACATCGCCCTCGGGACCGACGGGACTGCGTCGAACGACAACCTCGACATGTTCGAGGAGATGCACCTCGCTTCGCTTATCCACAAGGGACTTGCGCGCGATCCGACTGTCCTCTCCCCATGGGACGTCATCGAAATGGCGACGAAGAACGGCGCGAAGGCCCTCGGGCGCGCACGTGAGTCTGGCGAGGTCGCAGCCGGAATGGCCGCGGACCTCTGCGTCGTTGACCTGAAGCGTCCGCACCTAGAGCCGGCGCTGGACATCCCGAACCTCGTGGTGCATTCAATGCAGGCCGGAGACGTGGTGATGACGATGGTGGGCGGCGAGGTCCTGTACGACGCGAGGTCCGGCGAACCCTCCTGGCCGACGATCAACCACGACCGCGCCCTGTTCGACCTCCTTTCGGCCGTACGGCGGCTTGGATTGACCGCTCTCTAGCCATTTTGCAGATTGGAATATACTTCGGGTGGGATATGGTGTATAATACCTAGTGCAATGAGCGAGGTGTTTTCTTACATAATCGGTCTTGGCGCCGCGGTGATGATGCCGGTCATCTTCACCGTCCTTGGCGTCTGCGTCGGCATTAGGCTTTCGAAGGCGCTGAAGTCTGGGCTTCTCGTCGGCGTTGGCTTTGTAGGTCTGGGCGTCGTGACGGCGCTTCTCACCTCGAACCTTGGGCCGGCCCTGAAGGGCATGACGGAGCTCTACCACCTCAATCTGCCGTTCTTCGACCTTGGCTGGCCTGCCGCCGCTGCAGTTGCGTACTCCACCGTCGTCGGCGCGCTAATCATCCCGGTGTGTCTCGGCGTCAACGTCGTGCTTCTCGTAGCCGGCGTTACTCGCACGATCAACATCGACCTCTGGAACTACTGGCACTTCGCCTTCCTGGGCGCGATGGTCTACTTCGCCACGGATTCGCTTGGATGGGCCTTCTACGCGGCGATCGTGCTCTACGTGATCACGCTTTGCATGGCCGATTTCACCGCGAAGGACTTCCAGTCGTTCTACAAGGACGCCGAGGGCCTTTCGATCCCCCAGCCGTTCTGCCAGAGCTTCACCCCGTTCGCGGTGGCGATTGGCTGGCTCCTTGACCGCGTTCCCGGCTTCAGCCGCCTCGATATAGATGCCGAGGGCATGAAGCGCAAGTTCGGCATCTTCGGCGAGCCTCTTTTCCTCGGCGTCGTCATCGGCTGCGGGATAGGGGCGCTTAGGTGCGACTCGTGGAAGGGCGTCGTCGATTCAATGCCCTACATCCTCAAGCTGGGCGTCACGGTCGGTGCGGTGATGGAGCTCATTCCTCGCATCACGGGGCTGTTTATCGAGGGGCTGAAGCCGATCGTCGAGCAGACGCGCGGCTTTGTCGAGAAGCGCTTCGCCGGGCTCCGGGGTCTCTCCATCGGGATGTCCCCGGCGCTCGTGATCGGACATCCGACGACGCTCGTCGTCTCGATTCTGCTTATTCCGGTCATCATCTTCCTCTCGGTGCTGATGCCGGGCAACAAGTTCCTGCCGCTCGCGTCGCTCGCCGGCATGTTCTATCTCTTCCCGTGCGTCCTTCCGATCACCAAGGGCAATGTGCCGAAGACCTTTGTCGTCGGACTCTTGGCGCTCGTGCTCGGGCTTTTCTTCGTCACCAACCTGACGCCGGCGTTTACCAAGGCGATTGCCGCGGCTAATTGCGACGGGATTGCGGTGCCAGAGGGCTTCGATGGCGGCGCGGCGCTGGACTTTGCCTCTGCGCTCTGGTGCTGGGTGATCTACCATCTGTCCGTTTCGCTCAAGTGGGTCGGCGCGGTCGGCGCGGGGCTTCTGGCGCTCGGCATGTGCGCGGTCAACTTTGTCAGGATCAGAAGGGCAAAATGACAGCAAGCGTACGACAGCAAGGGGCGACAGCAAGCGTACGACAGCAAGCGGCTTGTTGTAGTACGCTTGCTGTCACCCCCATGCGCCACAAGGGGCTTTTGGGTTGGCGCTATGATTCGCGATGCAACTATATGATAACCCTCGTCACCGAGCCGAGGGCCAACATCTTCGGCACCCTGCGCGAGTGGGGCGTGGAGCGCACCGAAGAAGGCAGGGCGGTCTACGACGCATGGCAGGCAGTCGAGGCGCGGTTCCCTGGCGTTAGGGCTACTTACAATGCGATAATGCCCGACCACTTCCACGGCATCGTCTACATAACCGAGGAAGGGGCAGCTGTTCTCGACGAGGTTGTCGCCTTTTTTGCGGGAGAGGTCGAGAGGCGCATAGGCCGCAGGGTGTGGTGTGCGCTTTGGCGGGAATCGGTTTGCCTTGCGAAGGGGCAGCTTCATAGGCAGATAAACTATATCTTGTCAAACGCCAAGCGTCGCTGGATAAAGGAGAACAACCCGGGGCT
>Ga0310786_10002893_pt1 | contig 25588 bp, 19 predicted proteins | sample AusTroGonzalo_MG_FD_203881 | JGI IMG/M metagenome (GOLD analysis project Ga0310786, IMG submission 203881) | Bovine rumen microbial communities from tropical cattle in Woodstock, Queensland, Australia - Gonzalo_03 (v2) (version 2) | ecosystem: Host-associated > Mammals > Digestive system >...
CAAGTGACGTGATGGCCGAACTTGTTTTTGAACAAGGTTACGATGTGAAGAAAGCCGAAGTCCACGGCATGAGCCAGCGCGGCGGTTCCATCGCCAGTGACGTGCGCTTTGCCAAGGGCGAAGAAGTTCAGTCCCCGATGATTCCGGAAGGCGAATCCGATTACCTCGTCGTCTTTGACGAAACGCAGGTTGTCGTGAACGAAGCCTTCTTGAAGAAGGGCGGCGTGCTCCTCACTCCGGCTGATATCGATGTTTCGAAACTCGAAAACGTGAAGGCCTTGAACGTCGCCATGCTCGGCAAGCTTTCCAAGTACTTCGACTTCACCGTTGATCAGTGGACTGTAGCTTTGAACAAGCTCTTCGCCGAAAAGTTCCACGAAGGCAACAAGAAAGCATTTATGCTTGGCCGCGAAGGCTAACATTGTCATGCCGGACTTGTTCCGGCATCGCCTTTCCGCACCGTAGTCCTGACGCCGTAGGCGGGGATCTTCTTCTTAAACAAGACAACCTCGGTGATGAACCGAGGTTGTCTTGTTGTTTATAGGCGTATCCCCTGAAGGCGGGCGACATTGTTAAAAGTCTCTTTCTAATAAACCGCCATTTCCTTTAAGCCATTCTTTGGCCACTAGATAATCTGGTTGCTGAACAGAAACTATATTCCAGAAACGTTCTGTATGGTTGTATTCCAGGCGATGAGCTAATTCATGTAGAATCACGTAGCGAACAACATTCATTGGAGCTTTAATAATTCGCCAATTGAAACAGATGTTCCCTTTGGGCGTGCAGGATCCCCAACGATATTCCATATTATCTACAATTTTACACTGTTTATAGGCAACGCCTAAATTTTCGGCATAGGATTTGGCTAAAGGAACAATATACTCTTCAGCACGTTTTATAAACCATTGCTTAAAAATTTCTTTTGCATTGGCAGCACTCTTTCGTGCTATATGAAAACAGTCGTCAAAATTTAGAGTTTCTATTTCTGCATCTTCTATTTTCAAGAAATAGAATTTTCCAAGATATAACATGCTTTCACCAGAAACAAATTCCTTAGCATCATTCAAATCATTTTTTTGTGAACTAGAGATTTTATCTTCAATCCATTTTCTTTTGCTTTCTACAACTGCCCTAATTTTTTCCGCACTAGTTCCTTCTGGTGCAGTTACAACAACGGAACGATCTCGCTCAACGGTTATGTTGAGCGTCTTGCGTCGGTTGCTATATTTAAGTAAATATTCCATTATTCTTGAATCAACTTGAAGTGGTTCGCTTTTGCAAATTCAAGGATTCTTGAAATCAGAGCTTTATACTTATCCAACATCGAAGGTATTTCAACAAATGCTTCGCTTAAAAGAATCTCTTGCAAATCCTGCTTTAAACGATTTTGCGCAGGAATACTATCCCAAAAGCCGGTCAGTTTGATTTCTCTAATGACAACATCTGTAATTTGTTGTGTAAGAGATACATTTGTTGAGATTTCATCGTCAGAAAGGTTTCTGTCTTCAAAAAGCTCTTTTTTAAATATACGGAATATCGGCATCTGTTTTTGGCGGTGCAGACCGTAAGTGTCTTCTTTCTTTTGCAGTTTCATCTTTTGACGAAGTTTTTCGAGTTCTTCGTAAATTCGATCCCAGTCTCCAGCAAAGTTTTGTAGAATTATATCTATAGCATCCGCAAAAGATGCATAAAGTTCAGGATCATCGTCCATATCAATATCTATTTGATGACGGATGGCATGTTCTGTCTCTGCTGCACGTGTTTTCGCCTTTTTATGACCTTTTATTTTTTCGTCGAATTCTTCCGAGAAAATTGATATGGGCTTTATTTTTTCAACAATACCTTTGCTTTTTAAATGAGCATCGGCAATAGCCCTCAATTTTTCTGGAATTTCCTTCATATCCAAACCTTGGGGATCTCTGCTTTTTGCAAGTGCGTAAATTTCGGTAAAATTGATAAAATCTTTATAGTATGTGAGAGCTTCTTTATTTGGTAACAAATTATTGAAATGCTTTAAAAATGCTTTGTACAAATCTTTATATTCAGCTCTTAAATCTGCATCATAGAAAAGATCCAAAAAAGCATCTTCATCATTGAAACACTCATCTACTCCATTCTTTTTTAGGTAATCCCAAATAGCAATATCAGCGTTTTTCAACTCTTCTAATTCATTATTTTCGTTAGAGAGTGAATCTATAATACCATCAATTTCACCTGTTTCAACGGCATCCTCTCTGCTATCGTTACTTTGAATAGCATCCTTCAAATGATGGCCTACGCCAACAAAATCAACAATGAAGCCGCAATCCTTGCCTTCTCCGCCAATGCGGTTGACTCGAGCAATGGTCTGTAATAGATTATGAGCTTTTATAACTTTATCCAAGTACAGAACCTGTTCTATTGGAGCATCAAATCCTGTTAAAAGCATATCGGTGACAATGATAATACCAATATTTCCGTCTTTTGTACTATCTTCATTATCGACGCTTTCAAAATCCATTTTAAAACGGTCTATAGCTCGCTTGTGATAAGTACTATTCGCATACGCCTTTACTTCAGGTTTGTCGTTATGCGAACCACTTATGACAACCGCTGTTTCTAATTTCTCCAACAAACCGACATTTATTAATTGAGGATTGTTGTTTTTGAGTTGAGCAACATAATCCTTCAACGCTCTATCAAGCATCGTTTTGTAGCGTATAGCTGCTTCACGACTAACAGCGACAACTTGGGCCTTAAACTTATTCGGGAAAATTTGGGTCACATAATGCTCGACCATCTTTTTTGCTTTTTCTCGAATAGTATCTTCGCTTTCAAGATAAGCCTTTACTGTGCCAAATCCAAGAATCTTCAGACGTTCTTCGATTTTGTAGTCGGAGAACACATCTGCAAACATTTGATCTGCTGCGATTTTGTCGTCTATTTCTGCATTATGGGTAAATCCCTGATACACAATTCGCAATGTTACACCATCATCGATAGCTTCTCGCATTGTATATTTATCGATGTAATCCTTGTATTTTTTTTCGGTTTTTTCAGTAGGCGTTCCAGTAAAACCAATTGATGTAGCATTGGGCATTGCTTGGTTTAAATTTGCGGCTAGTAAGGAATACTGCGAACGGTGGGCTTCATCTGTCATTATCAATATATTCGGACTTTCATTTAATATTGGGAATGTGCCCAAATTTTTCAATTCGTCTCGTTCTTGAAACTTTTGAATCATAGCCATCACTATATCGCTATTGTCGTTAGAAAGCATGACTTTCAATGTTTCAACGCTATCTGCAACTTTTACAAACGCACCAATGCTAACGCTGCCTGCTAATTGATCTTGTAACTGAGTGCGATCGGTAACAAATACGATTTTCCAAGATGCAAGCTTTGTATGCAAGCGCATTTCGCGGACAAGGAACATCATCGTTAAAGACTTTCCAGATCCCTGTGTATGCCAAATGATGCCTCCTCGCTGTAACGGGTTTTGGCCATCCAATAACCTTTGAACAGCAAGCTTTACCGCACGGAATTGCTGATAACGCCCCACAATCTTTATGCGTTTTCCTTTTTCATTTGTTGTAAAATGCGTAAAGACACGAAGAATGTCTAAAAGGTTTTTATGAGTAAGCATTCCCGCGACAAGGCGTTGCTGATCACTCGGAGCAGATTTCTCATGTTCCAATTCATTGACTGACATTGGATATGGATCTGTCCAGCGGAAAAAGAATTTCTCAATATGCGAAGTCAACGTGCCAAACTTGGCTTGAGACCGACACGTGGCAATCAAAAATAGATTGTAATAGAACAAGCGAGGGTTGCCTTCAGCTTCCGATGCATTCCGTTGCTGGCTATATCGATTCATCTGGTCAATCGCTTCTGCCATCGGTGATTGAATCTTTGGAGACTTGCATTCAATTACGACCAAAGGCAAACCATTCACGAACAGTACTATATCAGGAATTATATGATGGTCTGTTCCTGATATATGAAGTTTGAACTGTTCCACGGCGACGAAATTATTTTTCGTGATATCATCAAAATCAATGAAACGGACCAAGGGATTCGCTTCCCCGGTTTGCTCATTGCAAGCTACAGAAGTTCCATTTAGCAACAAATTCGTAATTTGCTCATTATTGACAATAAGTTTATCGCCTTCAAAGGTGTCAATCGTTCTGTAAACTTCTTTAAGTTGGTCTTGTGTCAAAAACGGATTGATTCGTTGTAAAGCTTCATTAAACTTAGGGCGAAGAATCACCTCATCAAAGGATGTTCTAAAGCTTTCATATGGTTCCTGTTGCATATTAAGACGAACAACATTCCATCCCAAAGCCTCAAGCTGGTCAAGCAGAGGCTTTTCTACAGTGTTGAGTTCGTTAATACGCATCTGCTGACCGAGACTGCCTGTCAGGTCGTTACATTTAATCATAATAATCCCTTGATGTATTAATCCAACGGGCTACACCCATCTATTCGTCATTAATATATGCTTTTTTTGATGATTTTCGCCTTTTTACCCTAAATAAGCACTGTTTTAGCAAAAAAAATAAACATTTCTCTGACATTCTCTATGACATTCTCTATGTCATTAGATTGCCTTATTTAAAAAACTTTTTATCAACAAAACAACTTACAAACAACTAATTAACAGTTATAAAACAAAAAAAATGTTTTTTTCTTTTAAGTGCACTATATGACAGATTCATCTCTGACATTCTCTCCGTCATTAGTATTTTTTCCACGCTTTGAGAGTTCTGCCATACCGATTTCTAGTGCTTTATTGTATAAATCCTTCTGTTTGATAAAGGTTTTCGTCAAACGGTATTTTGTCCAGCGGTTTTCGCCAACTTGCTCAACTGCCCCTTTATTTTTCAAAACTTCTAAAAATGAGCGTATTTGTCTATCCGAGACTCGTCCACCAAAAAGTTTATTGATATCGTTTTTGGTCGCTTCGGTATATTTTTCCAAAAAAGGCAGGAAAACTGCCCACATCTGCTGATAATCCCAGTCGGTCATGGCGGAATACGTAGCCATGTCACCAGTCATTTCATAATAACGACGGGGCATGATATAGTGCTTCGAATTAGTCTTTCCTCGACTCTCTAAGTAGCCCAATTCCATCAAATCCTTTGCTCGCGCCTTATCCTGCGGCTCTTTTCCCTTAAGAACGTCAATGAACAGGAATATGTCAAAAATTGTGAGCATTCGTGTTTCAGGCAGCTCTTGTTGGACCGTCTTGATAAAACGAGCAAAGCCCTCGTACTGAACCGCACTACTGATGATAAGACGAACAAAAAAGTCGTCGCTTTGAGAATAGTCGGGCTTGGGTTTGCCTTCTGCAAGCGTGTTGAAAATAATTTTATCGACACCCTGCCCTGAGCGTTCTACGATACCCGTCTTACTCAGGACATCAGCAAGCAATCTATTGCGAGGCGTGCTAGATACAGTGAGCAAATTCTCAAGAGTCACTCCATGCGGAAAACCTCCCGCGTTTTGGATCTCCATCTTCTGCGGATACTGCTTAATAACAGTTTCGCTTTCTAAAAGATAATTGCGGTGAGCAATAGCATTGTTTAACGCTTCACGTGTTACGTCTTCATTAAAGAACGGAATATCAAAAATGTAGGCCCCTTCTCTAATGGGGAAATTTCCATTTCGCAAATTGATTTCGTTCCACAACAAATCAATCATTTTGAAGAAAGGCTGACCAAAAACTTTTCTGCTGTCAAAATTGATTTGGCCTTCGTTGTTGCGGTATTCAAGCATGACTTTTGCTTGCGGATACACCTTCTGGATAAAATCTTCCTTGCCGACCAGAAGCACTGCAGCATTCGTCACCTTTTCTCCTTGAATAAGGGACAAATCGCTAAGAGCTTGGGCATCACCGATATTTACGAAGGCGGGATTATTCTGCTTTCGCGCGTATTGACGTTTCATTATGGCAATAGCCTCTACATCAAGGTCGTCAATAGTAGCAGATTCGCAAATTTTTTGCGAGAAATCGGGTTCTTGTTCCTGAATGATGGACAGATAAGTTTTATCATCCATAGGCCTTAGCTCTTCGCCAACACGCATGAGAGGCACATCTTCAAACTTGAACACCTTGCCAAAAGGGCGGCCAGGAACATTGATTACCAATACACGCTTATCATTTTCGTAGAGTTCATAAACATCTGGGCGAATTCCGACATCCCGATAAATATCGCTTTCCAACTGACCTACGCCATCTTGCGCTTGGGTTGTTCCGACCACCTGATGCGGATACTTGTCATGCATGCCAATAACAAGATTTCCGCCGCCCTCGTTGCATAAGGCGACTACATAGCCCAAAATACAGCGACGACGGTCGTTGGCTTTATTTTTATTGGCTCCATCATATTGGACGTTACCACCTTCGCCTTTTTTGAATTCAACATGATCTTCGCTTTCGCGCATCATCTTGAGCTGCTGTATTGTTAATCGTTGCATAATTATGTCGAAACCTTGACTTTGCCGGAGAGGAGATCAGCCATCAGACCTTTCTTGATATCAATATACTTTTGTTTTTCGGACTCCAAATCCTTGATGATTTGATCCTGCTGCTGTAAAATAGTGACAATGCGATTTTGTTCTTCTAAAGAAGGTTTAACAATCTTATACGCCCTTAATGAAGTTAAACTAATAGTTCGCTGAGCCACTCCAACAGCAGCATCTTCTGCTTGGTTCAGCACAGATTCCGATTTCAAATAATAAAACAAAAATTCGCTTTTTAAATCTTCTTTTGGACGAATGATTGCAATATGTCGCTGGAAAACAAAATCTCGATTAGATTTCATCAAAATGGGAATGCCATACGAAGCAACAACTGTATATAGGACATCTCCCTTTTGAGGCTTTCTTTTTGCATCAATTGATGAAAAATAATCGTTGCTAACATACATTGTATTTGAAAAATCAATTGAGTCGTTTTGCACATTGCTGATTGTCACAAAAGGTATTCCAAATTCCACTTTTGGTGGAGGCATGTGGTCACCATCGGCAATACTTTTACTATAAGCACCCAATTCGACACATTCCCACTCTACAGGGATTTGGCCTAGTTCAGAGTCCTTGAATTTGTGAGTCTTGTGCGAACGAATGACACCCTTGTCATCAATGCCACAGGTCAGCAAGGTTTGCATCAAGCCCGTTTTTATATTCTTTTGTTTGTCAATGAGTTTTTGAGTTGCCTCAATTAACTCATCGGTCTTTGTAAGCACAGTTGCAATTCTTTTTTGCTCTTCAATGTCTTCAGGATAGTATATTTTATATTCAGCCAAAGCATTACGTTGAATATTAGGTAATCCCGAGCCGACTCGCAACTGCATGATTTTTTCTTGATTATACTTTAACACACAATACAAGAAAATTTTGTCAACTAATTTTGAATTTTCTTTTAATGTATAGCAATGTCCTCCAGCCCAAAACCTTTGTTTCATCAAATTAACATAGCCACAAGAATTGCCGCCTTCACTAATAGAAATAGTATCCTCTACTCGGTTATATTTTTCCGTATAACCAGATGGTTCGATACCGCCATTAATACAAGGATAAGTTCCCGAGACTTCAAGGGCTAATTTATTTAATTGGTCGCCTTTTTCTATGCAACACAATTTATCTAGTTCTTTTTCAATCCACTTACTCATAATCGTTAGCAATAATTAAGCTTTTTCAGCATTTTGTTAAGTTGATTGAATGTTGTTGCACGGTTCTGTTCCAAAACAGGAGCGGATGTTCCATATTTTCCAAACAGATTCTCATACATGGCAATCAGTTTACGGCGCTCGGTAGAAACATAACGGTCAAGCTGAGCGAGAATCAAACTATGGTGCTTCTCAAGAATCAATTCCTTGCATTCATCAGCCGTGATTACACCGCCTATTTCTTCTAGCGTTTCTTTCAATTTCTCTTTCAATCCTTGCAACTTTTCTATCGCCGCTTCAATATCTTTAATCTTTTTCTTGCTCTTCTGATTTTCGGCCAGCAATTCTATTTTCTTAGAAGACAGATTGTCAACGCGTTGCTGGTAATCCAAAGCGGTCTCATCAGCACCATACCGCTTAATTACTATCAAGTTTTTCAAAGACTCTTTCAAGGACTCAATTTTCTTTTTATTTTCCTTGATGGCACTGTCCAAAGATTTCAACTTGTCTGTGTATTCCTTGGCCTGCTCATCTTCCTCATATTCTTTCAAGAGGCTCTTCGCGAAACTAACTGTAGGTTTCTTTTCGGATTCGGCTTCATCGGAATCCTCTTCATCAGGAGAATAATTGCAGAAGTTCAGGATTTCTTCAACAAGTTCAGACAATTCCTGTTCAAGAGAATCTTGCAGATTCTGAGCCTCATCAATAGCCTTCTGTTCCGTAGCGAAAAATTTATTTGCAATAGCCTCGTCAGAAATAAGGATTTCGTCCCAGCCAAATTGCATGATTGTTTTAAGATCATACTTGATATTGTCCCACCAGTTGACAAAAACTCCCGCCACTTGGTGCTTGTCAAGGACATTCATTTTGCAGAATTCTTCTTTTAATCCATTCAGCAAAGATGTGCGGACTTGAACAAATTTTTTAGGTTGCTTATTCTGGGCCAACGAAGCAAAATCATTTTTTGCTCCATTCCACCAGTTTGCCAACGTGTCGGTCAATTTTTTTTGCAGAGCAACAACAGTCTTGTCGTTTTCTACCAACTGCTTAATTTGCGACTTTTCGTTAACAAGCAGTTCGGCATACCCGTCTACAGATTTAGCAAATAAAGCGGAGGACTTGAAGCCGAATTTGGCAGCCTGATTTTTTTCCACAACATTGATTTCAACCTGGGGAACTTTCCCAGAAATATGAGCCCGAACATCCTGAGGCTCTGCATCTGGAGTGTTATCTACATAACGACGGATTTTAAGCGTCCAGTCATATCCCGCAATTGTTCCATCATTCTTGGTAGATGTTTCTGCTGATCCGATATCTACAAGTTTGCTGTATTTGGGCTCTTCTATTTTATTGCTATAGATGTAGTCTATTCTTTCAATATCTTCTGGACGCAAATAATTCTGGTTCTTGCCTTCGCCGAAATCTTTATCGGCGTTTACAAAGAACACCTTTTTTTTCAGCTTTTCGGGCTTACTTTTGTTGAAAATAAGAATGCATGCGGCAATGCCTGTGCCATAGAACAATTTTTCGGGCAAAGATATTATGCCTTCCAAAATATCCGCTTCAAGCATTTTCTTTCGAATTTCATATTCCTTGCCGCCACGGAACAAAACACCATGAGGCATGACAACAACAACTTTACCATTGCGAGTCGTGCAGTGAATCATGTGCTGCACGAACATAAGGTCGGCTTTTTTGCCTGTTTCCGGGGCATAACCATATACAAAACGATCTGTATAATCCAAATTTGCCTTGGTATAATTTTGGCTGAATGGCGGATTCGCGATTACACCATCGAACTTAAGCAACGCACCATTTGAATCTTTACTTAACGGCTCCTCGAGAACATCACCATACTTGATTTTTTGTGTATCGGTAATATCATGAAGCAACAAGTTCATTTTGCAAATTGCAACAACAGTTGGATCAAGTTCTTGACCATGTAATTCCAAGTTTTGCTTATTACCGCCTTGTTCTTCGATGTAACTTGCACTCTGGATAAGCATGCCGCCAGAACCTGCTGTCGGGTCGTAAATTTTTTGACCTTCCTTGGGTTTCAATAGTTGCACCAACAAACGAACGACATGGTTGGGCGTATAAAATTGTCCGCCTTTTTTCCCACCTTCATCAGCAAAGTATTTCAAAATGTATTCGTAGGCAGCCCCCAGCAAATCCGGGAATTCAAAATTATCATTAACCAATGCTGGAAAATCATTGAACCTTTGGATAATTTGCTGCAGCAGGTCGTTTTTTACGATTTGCTTTCCATCAACGGTTTTATTGAAATTGATGCGATCCTTGAAAATTCCCTGCAAAGTCTCATTGCTGTCTTCAAGTGCAGCAAGAGCCTTATTAAGCATATCGCCAATATCTTTTTTTAAATGCTTGATTGCAGGCTGTTCCACTCCGTTTTCGTCCGTGAAGCCCTCATTCCAACGAGCACGACGCGGGACAAAGAACGTGTCACCATAAGAGGTTTTATCTTCAAGTATTTTGTCTAACGCTTTTGGTTGCAAGTGTTTAAATTTTTTCCGGATTTCCTTTCGCTTCTCATCAAAAACATCGCTCATTCGCTTTAAAAAGAGCATGCCAAAAATGTATTCCTTATACTGTGCAGCATCCATTTTGCCACGCAAAATATCGGCCACATCCATAAGGAGCGATTCTAGTTGAGAGAGTTTAATTTTCTGTTCTTTCATCGAGTAAGAATCCGTAAAAACAAGTTAGAATAGGAAACAATACACGAGGTCAAAATAGTTAAAAAAAATGTCAGTAAAATGACATCGCTCTAAAAAGTCCATTATTTTGGCATTGCCCATGGATTGTTGTAATGAATTGTTTGAAAAAGAAAGCCACGCCTTGACAATTTGTAGAATTAGTATATATTTGTGCAGTAGTTGTTTTTTTCTGCATGTAAACAACAGAGGATATATGAAAGAAATTTTTGAAAAGACTATTAGCGTCAATGCCGAAGTGTCCAAATTAAATTCCAACGATGTCAAAACACTCGAAGCTGAGTTTTATTCTGAATGCGACATCAAAGATATTGAGAGAAACTTTGACAAAGTCCGTTTCACCATTTCTTTTTTTGATAATTTAACTCCCCAAAAAAGTTTCAAGAAAGATTTAACTGCAGAAGAAGCAGAAGTCATACTCTCTCGGAAAAATTTTATTTCTGCGGTGGCACAAGCAATTACGGATCAACATCATTTCAGCGTGAGCCGAATTTATACCACAAACGGGACCATTTTTTTGACTTGCCTTATATAAGAAATTAGGAATGCTATAGGTCTTATCAGCATAGCTTCTTATTAAACAAATATTTCTTCAAAAAATCGTAAAAGTCATATATCTAATTATGTGATTGTAATTTCTTCGCCCGAAATCCTGCAAATTTTTAAAAATTTCCCAATTCCCGCTCCTTTTTATTTGTAATTTGTATTCGTGGCACAATTTTTGCAGAACATATCATGGAACATCCTCTCGGCGACCCGTCTTTGCGGGGTTTTCGCCTGCGCCCTCTGCGCCATGCTTTTCCTCGGCTGTGAAGAAATCGAAGAACCCAAGCCGTGGATTCGCGTCGAACGTCCGCAGATGCTCTTTACCGATACGACCCTTCTCGACAGTTACGACAAGGGCGTGCTCAACTGGCGCCTCAAAACCGCTTATCTCGAACGCTGGGCTGACAAAGAAATCGTGACCGTGCGTCCGGTCTTTGTGGATATTTACGATTCCGTTGGTGAGCGTGTGGCGTTCTTGCGTGCGGACTCCGGCAGTCTCGACATGACGTTCACGTACGTTTACGCTTATGGTCACGTTTATGCATTGACTCCCAAGGGAGCTTCGGTCCGTGCAGATTCGCTCCTTTGGAACAAGAAAGATAATTTGGTCAGAACTGCCAGCTATGTGCGCGTCGTGTCTGAAGATGGCGACGTGTTGCAGGGGGTAGGTTTCGAAAGCGATGCGCAGTTCGACAACTGGAAAATCCTTTCGAATGTCACGGGCATTTTCCAGGATGCCGCCAAGCGCATGAAGGATGAAGACAAACGACAGGCCGAGGCCGAACGTTTGAACGCTCCGCCATCTTCTTCTTCGCAGGCAGCTCCAGCGGCTAAGCCTGCTCCGGCTGCAAAGCCCACTCCGGTCAAACCCACTTCGTCTCCTTCTCAGAGTCCGAAGCCTGTTGCTCCGCAACGCCCTGCGGCTGCAAATCCTGCGGCTCAGAATCCCGCCGCACTTCAACAGAAACTTTTCCCGAAACCGAATCCGGGAGCGGCTAAATGACGAGACTTTTTAAACCGTTCGCCATTCTCTCGGCATGCAGCAATTCCCGTCGGATTTGTGCGGGCATTTCCTTTTTGCTGTTTACCGCGGCTCTTGCTTTTGCGCAATCGTCGCCGCTCATCATGTACCATGCCGACAATCTCGAAGTCGCACGCAAACGCGGTACGCTTATCTTGACCGGCAACGTCCATTTTGTTCACGACAGTGTCGCTTTCAGGACGCAACGCGCTTCTTGGAACCGCAACAGCGAAACGGTCGAATGTGGTGGCGGATTCCTCTTTACGCACCCGAATGGTTTTGTTCGCGCAAGGAACGGTTCTTACCAGAGAAAGAGCGAAATTGCGATCGCCTCCGGCGAAGTGAGTGCAGGCGATTCAGCGGGCAACTACCTCTTGACCGGTCAGTATTTAAAGTACGACCGCAAAGAAGATATTGTGTCGATTCCGATGTCGCCTCGACTTTATCAGTACGAAAAGCAGAAGAATGGCACAATCGATACCGTGACGATTCAATCCCGTTCCCTCATTTTCGACAAGAAAAATAGTTTTGCACAAGCCTTTCAAGACGTGAAGCTCACGCAGAAAGACTTGGTCGTCACTTGCGATACGGGTTATTTTAATCGCAAAGATAATTGGCTTAGCATGAAGGGCCACCCGACTTGCGATATGAAGAATTACCACCTCACGGGCGATTCCATTTTCCTCGTGCTCGACGAGACGGGTAAAATGCTCAAGTCCGCTCTTGTGATCCGCAATGCGCACGGCATTCAGCAAGAAGCGCCAAAGCGCGGTAATCCCGGCAACGTGACCGAAGCTTTTGGCGACACGCTCTACTGCGAATTTAAAAAAGGAAAAATTGAACGCCTTTATGTGAACTTGAACGCGAAAGGATTTTTCTACGAAACGGATTTGAAAGATTATCGAAATTTGATGGACGGCGACCGCTTGGATTTGTATTTTAAAAAAGGTCGAATGGATAGGGCTGTTGTTTCGGGCAAGGCGCAGAGCACCTACTTTTATGTGAAAAAAGATAGGACAGTTTCTGGCAAAAACGAAGCAACTGGCGATACCATCCACATCTTGTTCGATGCACAGAAAAATGCCGTGAAATCGCTCAGGCTCATGGGCCGCAAAACGAACGCAAGCGGGCGATACATCGATTTGGAAAAAGCGAACCGCATCAAGGAAAATGCAAAGAGAGATTCCTTGGCAAAGCTCGATTCGCTTTTGGGCAAAGAACTGGATTTAAAAAAGGCTAAGACTAAAGCAGATTCTGCGAATGTCCAAAAGTCTTTGAATGAAAGAAAACTGAGAAACATTTTCAATCGTCGGAAAGAGAAAGCTAAGCAGGCGGAAGAGGCTAAGCCAACGGGCGAAACTGCGAAAACGGAGGAAGCACAGTGAAAAATTTGGTCAGCACGATACGCACCGACAAACTGCGCAAGATTTATGGTCACCGCCAGGTGGTGAGTGATGTCTCTATTCAAGTTTCGCAAGGCGAAATCGTTGGGCTTTTGGGTCCGAATGGTGCCGGAAAAACGACCACGTTCTATATGATTGTGGGTATGGTCCGCCCGGATGCAGGGCACATTTTCTTGGATGATGTCGAGATGACTGACAAGCCGATGTACAAGCGCGCCCGCTTGGGTGTGGGCTACCTTCCGCAAGAAGCATCCATCTTCCGCAAACTCTCCGTTGAAGACAACATCATGGCGATTCTCGAAACGCAAGACATGAAGCGTGCCGAGCGCAAAAAGAAGTTGGAACAGCTTCTCGAAGAATTCAAGATTACGCACATCCGTAAAACAAAGTCCATGAGCTGCTCCGGTGGTGAACGCCGCCGTCTGGAAATTGCACGTGCGCTTGCCAGTGACCCGTCGTTCCTCTTGCTCGACGAACCTTTTGCGGGCATTGACCCGATTGCCGTTGCCGACATCCAGTCCATCATTTCGGAACTCAAGGACCGCGGCATGGGCGTTTTGATTACCGACCATAACGTGCGCGAAACGCTTTCGATTACGGACCGCGCCTACATTATGTACAAGAGCCAGGTGCTTACCGAAGGTTCTTCGCAGCATTTGGCCGAAGACCCGGAAGCGCGTCGCATTTACCTTGGCGATTCTTTCCGCTTGGATTAGGAGCGATTTATGAATCTCGGGATGCAGGCAAATATCGGACAAACGCAGGAGCAGACTTTATCGCCTGCGCTTTTGCAGTCCGTGAAAATGCTCCAGAAAACTTCGCAGGAACTGGAGACCGCCATCAAGGAAGAAGTCGAAGTCAATCCGCTTTTGGAAGTGGACGATGGTGATTTCGATGAATTGGAAGCACCAGTCGATAAGGATCCGGACGAACTGGATCCGCGTTCGAACGATTCTGAAGAATATCCGGAAGATATCGAAGACATGGCGCGCGGTTCTTTGGACGATACCGCTGAAGTGGATAGCAGTTATCTCGATGGCGATTCTTCTGATGTCAATTGGGATAGCTATTTAGGCGATGGAACATCGTACGATGATGCTCCCTTTAACGATTTGAATTCGGGCTCCAAGGATCCGGACGAAGATTGGGACCGCCCCATCAAGGATGTGGGTAAGAGCTTGCAAGAACAGCTCGAAGACCAATTGCGCCTTTGGAACGGCACCCGCGAATTGCAGGAACAGCTCAATGAATGCGGTGTGACCGAAGAACATTTCCGCAAGCTTGTCCGCTACTTGATCAATTCGATTAACGATGACGGATTCCTTTGCGATGCCAATCGTGACAGCGCATCCGAAGCCATGGTCGTGAAATCGGATGATAAATATATAGACGAAATCGAACGCGTGCTTCGTGGGGAACTTGTGCTTGAAGAGGCGAGCCTCCCGGTGCGCGAAGCTGTTCACGTTTTGCAGTCGTTTAAGCCGAGCGGCATTGGCGCCCGCGACCAGCGCGAATGTTTCTTAATCCAAGCGTACGCGATTCCGAATTTCCCGAGTCTTGCCATCCGCATTCTCGAAGAGGAATACGAGAATCTTTTGCAGCTCCGTTATGCTAAAATTGCAAAGGCCCTCAACGTCTCCGCCGATGAGGTCAAGACTGCAATCGCGAGCCTCTCGCGATTACGCCCGCACCCGGGCTTCCAGCTTTCGCATTCGTACTCGCATATTATTAATGCAGACTTGAAAGTTGTCGAAAAGAAAGGTCATTACGAGGTTGTCTGCTTTAAGACGAAAATGCAGAAGTCGCTGCGCATCAATCAAACGTATAAGGCGATTTTAACGGACCCGTCAGCCTCCAAGCAAGACAAGGAATATGTAAAAGCGCAATTGGCGAAGGCGAGCGACCTCATCAAGGCTGTCGATAACCGTTTCTCGACGATTGAACTTGTGATGCGTGCGATTGTTAAACGCCAGCGCGGATTTTTCGAAAACGGCCCGGCTTTCCTCAAGCCGATGATTCTCCAGGATGTTGCCGATGATGTCCATTTGGCAGTCAGTACGGTGCAACGTGCGACCGACCAGAAGTATGTCGAAACCCCTTACGGCATCTATGAACTCAAACAATTTTTTACATCGGGTGTGAAGCAGGGCACATCTCCGGATGCTGAAGAAGTCGGTTCTGCGCAGATTATCGACGCTATCAAGACCTTGATTGACGAAGAAGACAAGTCTTCTCCGCTCTCGGATCAGGACATCAGTGATGAACTTTTGAAGCAGGGAATCAAGGTGGCACGCCGTACGGTGGCGAAATATCGCGAAAAAGAGCTGAAAATACTGCCCAAAAATCAACGTAAACGGTAGTGAATATTCCAAAGTGGAACGATTATTTGTATAAAAATCAATTTAGTTGTGGACTTTTCAATTAAAAAGATGTATATACTTTAATTGCGGAACGGAAGTTCCAAAGAGTTTTTAAACGTTAATAAATGTTAACATTAACATACGGAGGTTCATCATGGATATTCAGTTTTCTGCTCGTCATTTTAACGCATCGGCAGGTCTTCAGGACCGTATTCAGGAAGAAATGGATAAATTGGCCAAATTTTACCCGAATATCACTAGCGCCTCTGTCATTCTCGATCATGAAGTTGAACACCAGCGTCACTGCGAAATTTCTGTCAATATTACAGGTTCTGTTGTGGTCGCTTCTGCTGACGAAGAGAACATGGGTAAGGCAGTCGATGTAACGCTTGAACGTATCAAGGTTCAGCTCAAGAAGGCCAACGACAAGCAGAACGATCATAGAGCACAGCCGATTTCTGAACTCACGTAATGGCTGATCGATTGAAAGATATCAAGATCCTGCACCGGGAACGTTTCCCGGTGCGGGAATTTTTTATCCGCTACGGCAAAGATTTGCAGATGATGCAGCATTGTCCCGATGAGGACATGGAATCTTGCATCGAAGAAAGCGGAATCCACCGTCCAGGCCTTGCCATGGCGGGTTATACTAAAGTATATAGTTCGCAGCAGATTCAGGTGATTGGTCATACGGAATGGAATTTCTTGGAATCGGTCGGTCCTGATGCTCGTGCGAAAATTTTTGAGAATTTATCTGTATTTCGTGCACCGATGTGGGTTGTGACTCACGCCCAGACTCCGCACGATGAACTTAGGGCGATGTGCAATCGTTTGCATATCCCGCTGTTTTCGACAACGCTCCATACCTTTGAATTTTTCAAGATGGCTCAGAGAATTCTCGAAGAGTTCTTTGCGCCGCACGCCGTGATTCATGGAAGTCTCGTGGATGTTTACGGCGTGGGTATGCTTTATGTGGGCGATAGCAATGTGGGCAAGTCCGAATGCGTGCTCGACCTTGTTGAAAGCGGGCACCGCATGGTTGCTGATGATGTTGTTCACATTAGCCATGTGGGCAAATCTATTATCGGGCGCCCTGATCCGCTGATTCGGCATCACATGGAAATTCGTGGTGTGGGCATTTTGGACATCCGCTCGATGTTCGGTATTCATGCAATCCGCAAAGTGAAAAAGATTGAAATGATTGTCGAACTCCAGCAATGGCGTCAAGATGTCTCGTACGAACGTACTGGCCTCAACGAGATGGAAGAAAACGTCATGGGCGTGAACATCCCGAAGGTGGTGTTGCCTGTGGCGCCTGGCAAGAACATGACCGTGATTTCCGAGGTGATTGCGATGAATGCCCTCATGAAAATGAGCGGTCAAAATGTTGCCCAGGATTTCAACGAATCGCTGTTGCAAAAGATTAAGGCGAAGGCGAAAGGTGAATTTTCTGATGATTTGCTAGATTTTAATCCGCAGAACTGGTCCTTCTATGAATAGTTTGCTGTTTAAAATCAAGAATAATTTTGTAGCAAGTCTTATTTTCGTTGTAATCGTGGTCTCTTGTGGACTGGCGGCTTATTTTTTCCATCCGTCAAGCCCCTACCACAAGCGTTATACGTTTGTGGTAAAATATGAGACCATTGGTACGCTTTCACCGGGAAATCTTGTTCGCGTTCGTGGCATTGCTATGGGCGAGATTGTCGATGTCAAGCTTGCTGATGAGGCTGTTTACGTTTCGGCTCGCGTTTTGGAAGAGGCTAAAATTCCAGTGAATTCCGAATTTCGTCTGGTGACCGCGGGCCTTATGGGCGAGCGCGAAATGAGTATCATCACCGGAAATTCGAACAAACTTGTGTCCGAGGGTGATACCGTTAACGGACTTTATGACGAAGGAACTTCGGGAATTACAAGGAACCTTGCCGCGGTTTTCAATGACATTAGCGAGGCCCAAGAAATGGTTATCGGCTTTGTGGATTCGATTAAGGTTGGTGATGCGGGTAAACGATTAGACCGCGTTGCGAATAAGGCCAAAAAGATTGTTCGTATGACGAAAGCCGATGCCCGCAAGTGGAAATCCATGGTGGACGAATTGTTGGATGGCTATCATGAAATTGGCGAAAAAATGGAACGCTCCTTGCAGGAACTTTCGGATCGCGGTGGCGAGAGCGCCGCAAAGGCAAATGAAGTTCTTGACCGCGTGCGTGTGTTAAAGGACCGCGTCGAAGCTTCGAAAGAGGCGGCTGTTGCCGTTATTACCAAGTTTGATGAAAGCGAAGGGGCTGTCAAAATGTTTCGCGATGAATCATCGAGACTGAACCATGATTTTGAAGCGTTGAAAAAAGACTTCGATGCGTTGATCAATGGCGTCAAGGCGGACGGCCTCAAACTTAATGTGGATATTTTCTAGTTAGTAGATAGTAGGAAGTTGCTGTTATCCTGGAGGCAGCGTGCCAATAGGATCCATTGAAAACGGCCTTTTTTTAGCAAATTCAAGGGGGCGGGGGGCGTTTTAACGCCTTGTCAACATTTTTTTTGAAAAAAAAATTATTTTAATTTGCTTTTTTGTAAAAAAAAGATAATTTAAAGCGGTGCTTATCACAGTGTAACTCACAAAGAAGGAGTTTAATATGGCTGAGAAGAAACCCGTAAAGATGAGCGATGCTGATCTTAAGTTTTTTGAAGAAATGCTTTTGGAAAAAAGACGCGAGCTTGTGACTGCCCAAAGCGATTCTGAAAAGGCTAACGTATTTTTAGACCAAAAGAACCAATCTGGTGATGGCGGTGATTCCGAAGGTGCAGATTCTGCAACGGATATCAATTCGCTCGAAACCAACCTTTCGTTGGCTGCACGTGAAGGCAAGTATCTTGTATATCTTGAAGAAGCGCTCAAGCGTATCAAGAACGGTACGTTTGGTGTCTGCAAAATTTGCGGACAGTTGATTCCGAAGGCAAGACTCATGGCTGTGCCGACAGCGACCAAATGTGTGAATTGCAAGGAAGAAACCAAGAAAAAGGAAATCCTTGACAATCGCATGGAAATGGCCAAGATGTTTGCCGAAGCCCAGCGCAAGGAAATGCTCCGCAAGGCTGCCGGAAGGTAGTTTTACATTGACCGCTGTCATCCTGGAGGTGCACCGCACCGATAGGATCCATTAAGTGTCACCCTCGATTCAGTCGAGGGTCTTTTTTTTGCGCTGTCATCCCGACCTTAGTGTGCCGGGGTCAGCTTTTTTATTCCGTCATCCTGAGCCCGTTAGGGCGATGGATTCAGTTAAGTTTATGATTAAAAATGCCCTGGATTTTCCCCTATCGCTACGCTCCAGGGTCAAGATGACGATTCTAAGTTTTATCTTGCAAGTCCTGTTGACTAACCTCTAGTCACTACTTACTGCAACGCTCCGAAGAACGCATCCGCAAGCGTGGCGCGGAACGCATGGATGCGGTCCGCGGTCGGTTCACGGTGCGGGTACGTGAAATTGCTGAGCAGCACGATGGCGCCCCCCTTGTCAGGGTCGGCAACAATGCTTGCGCCCGTGAACCCGGTTTTACCGAACGCTTGCGGCGAGACCTTGGTTCCCATGAACTTGCTGGCATTCAATTCCCAACCGAGTGCGGTGCATGCCCCCATGCTATCGGGAAATGCATTGTGGCTTACGATGTCCAAAATTCCGGCTGGTGCAATTTGCTTGTCTTCGAACTTGCCGTCCATGAGGATCATCTTCACGAACTTGAGCAAATCCGGAACGCAGCTGAACATGCCGGCGCTGCCGACGGGGAATAGTTTTTGCAGAACCCAAGCGCTCTCGTCGTGGACTTCGCCCTGGATTTCACGATGGCGGAACTCGCAGAGTTCCGTTGCTGCGATTTCTGATTTCGGTACACGTGTGAGCGGGTCGTAACCCGAGCGTGTCATGCCTAGCGGTGTGAAAAATCTTTCGTTACCTTGTTCTTGCAAAGTCTTACCCGTCAGTCTTTGCAGTAAAATTCCGAGCAAAACGCTGGCGGGGTTTCCGTAATTAAAAACTGTACCCGGAGCCGCTTCAAATTGATATGTGTAAAGTGCGTCAAGAATCCCTTCCGGCGAGAGCGTCCTCAAGGTTTTCATCGGGACTCGATAATCGAGGCTATGTGTGAGCAAATGCGAAACGTAAATCTCGTCGCGATAGTTTGTATTAAGTTCCGGGATGTAATCAATGACTTTGGCGTCAATGGAAAGCGCGCCTTCGAGAATATACGAAAGTGCAAGTGTCGAAGTGGGGCAAACCTTTGTAAGCGAGGCGATGTCGAAAACCGTATCTTCGGGCGTATTCAGCGTGACGGTATTGCTTGTGCCGTCTGGGAGCAGGTAGCCCACAACTGCTTTGTCAAAAATATCTTCGGATTCGGCAGACTGTAAAAGTTCTGATATCTTCTCGGAAATTTCCATTTTTTCCCCATAAAAAAAGGGCATCTCCTACGGTGCGAACACTCGAAACTACTTATCTAATAATGATAGCAGCGCCTCGGGGATTTGTTTTTCGCGTCGATGCGCGCCTAAACTGAACCACAAGAGCAACGAGCTGATTTTTTCCTGTTAGATCGGGTGTAAAATCCGTGGGATGCCCGCTTATAATATATGTTTCTTGGAGAGTAAAAACAAGGGGAGAAATGCAAAAAAATCTCGGTAAAAAATACCGAGATTTCGAATGTGTATTAAATGTATCCGTTTGGGCTTAAACTTGGTTGTCGGTTTTGGGGAGCGCTTCGTCCAATTGGAGCGAAAGTTCCCTAAGGTCCTTATCCATCAGGTCGTGATACGTTTTGGCTTTGCGCAATTGCTTGCGCAACTCGAAAATTTCGGAAGTGAGTTCCACAGCAAGTAGGCATAGCTGTTTCTTCAATTCCAGTTTGAATTTCGAGGAATTGTCGAGACGACTTTCGATGAAATCGACGATTTCCTTCAAGTCCGTATCGGGCAGGTCCGTGCGGATGTGGATGCGTTCTTGAGCAACGTTAATGCTAACTGATCTAAGTGTCTCGTTTGCCATACTATTTCATTCCTACGCCAAATGGGTCGTTATCCAACAACCACCTTAGCCGAAAAAACCGGTTTGCGAGCCTCCATTGCTCGCGAATAAGTCTGGGGTTTCGTCTTGCGGTTTATTTTCGGGCTGTACAGTAGGAGTTTCGGTCTGTTCTGCTGCCGGTTCATTGAGGTTGATTTCGGTGCCGAGTTCGTTCTCGATGGTGGAGAGGAGCTGTTGGAACTTGCTCTGTGCTTCGGCGATTTCGTTGCCCTGGCTCTGAACCTGATTGTTGAGATTATCGATGATATCATTCTTTTCGGCAACTTGACCGTTGAGGCAATCGATAATGTTGTTCTTTTCGCTTATTTGTCCATTGAGGTCATCGATGATATTGTTCTTTTCTGCGACTTGGCCGTTGAGCGAATCAATGATGTTGTTCTTTTCGGCTACCTGACCGTTGAGTGCGTCGATAATGCCGTTCTTTTCGTTGATTTGACCATTCAAGGAATCGATAATGCCATTTTTTTCGTTAATTTGTTCGTTTCTGGAGTTGATGGCGTTTTCCTTTTCTGTGGCCTGGCCGTTGAGCGCGTCGATGATGCTGTTCTTTTCGGCAATTTGAGCGTTCAAGGAATCGATGATGTTATTCTTTTCGTTAATCTGTCCGTTCAAGCTGTCGATTGCACGGCTTTTTTCATTAAGTGCTTCGTCCTGTGCGGCGGCTTGGTTGGCTCTGGCATTGAGGGCTGCTTCGCAGTCAGCGATTTTTGCGTTTGCAGAATCCAACAGGTTTTTCTGGTCTTCGGCTTGTGCTTTGGTGCCTTCGAGAAGTTGCTTCAGTTTGGCGTTCTCTTCACGCAGGGCGCGGACCGTTCCAAGGACTCCTTCCACTTTCTGCGACAACAAGTTCATGCTTTCAAAATTCATTTTATCTCCATATTAAAATGTCGGGGGGGTGCAATCTTACCTATGTAAGATATATAAAATTTTGATGTTGCAAGATTGTTAGAAAATGTAAAAAGTCCCGTGATTTGCTTATAAAATTTGATAGCCTTAAAAAGAGGAATTATATGTTGTGAATTTCATTAAGAAAAGGCGAGGAAACAGAGTGCTTAAAGAAAAAAGTTTGTTGTTGTGAGAATGAAAGCGTCGGCCAAGGTAGGTTCTTCGCAGTAGCGTGCAAAACGAGAGTCGCGAACGACTGGTTGACGCTTACAGCGTCAGTTCTTCGGCTCACAAATAGAAAACATAATGTTTTCTGCTTGCTTCGCCTTGTAGACTATTGCAGACTCACATGACCGAGTGTAGCCGCTGACGCCGCAGGCGTCCACTCCGAGCTGGGGCCCCGCGCGCATGAATTTTTTAAAATTTAGATTTTAACAAATCGTTAAGAAGGGGCTTTGGGCTTTGTTCAAAATAAAAATTCTATCTTCTAAAAATCATGATCCCTGTAAGTGAACATATCGAGCGTCGCCTGGCAGAACTCCCTCTATTGCCGGGGGTTTACATCATGAAGAACGCTCAGGGGAAAATCATTTACATTGGCAAGGCGAAGGTCCTCAAAAACCGCGTGTCGAGCTACTTCGACGGGAGCGACCATGCCGGTCACCGCGCGGCCACTCTGATGCTCCCGTACATCCGCGACATCGAGTGGATTATCACCGAGAGTGAAACCGAAGCCTTGATTCTCGAAGCGAACTTGATTCGCAAGCACACGCCCAAGTACAACGTGCTGTTGAAAGACGACAAACACTTTCCGTATTTGGCGTTCTCCGTGAATGAGCCGTTCCCGCGATTGTTCCTGAGCCGTTCCGTGAAGAAGGACGGTTGTCTGTATTACGGCCCGTACATGAGTTCCCGCATGATCCGCCAGTTACAGGATATCGCTGCGCGTTTGTTCAAAATCAGGGAATGCAAACTCAAGCTTCCGTTGAATCGCCCTGTGCGGCCTTGCCTCAATTATCACATTGGCCGTTGCGAAGCTCCGTGCGCTGGTCTTGTAACTCGCGAAGAGTACAGCAAAAAAGTGGCACAGACGCAAATGCTCTTGGGCGGTAAACGCGACGACCTGATCGACCTTTGGGAACGCGAAATGCTCGAGGCGAGCGAACGCATGGATTTTGAGACTGCTGCAAAAAAGCGCGATGCGATTCAGGCGCTCAAGGCGACAAGTGCGCACCAGAAAACGGACGTGTCCGATGCAAGCCTCAGCATGGATGTGATTTCGCTGAAGCGTAACGGCACGATGGCTGCCGCCGTGATTTTCGAATACCGCAACGGTGTGCTTTGTGGGCGCCGCCACTACCGCTTGGAATGCAAACTCGAAGACGACGAGACCGAAATTTTCAGCCAAATGGTAGTGCAATGGTACATGGATGTGGAATTTATTCCCGGCGAAATCGCGACGGATGTGCCCCTGCCTGAAGATTTGGCGGAACGCGAATCGATGGAACAGGCGCTTGCCTCGAAGACGAATCACAAGGTTGTGCTCACGAATCCGCAACGTGGTGAAAAGCTCGGGTTCCTGAAACTCGCAGCCGCGAATGCCGACATGATTCTTGTGGAAATGCGCGCCGAAGTGCAGAAGTACAGCGAAATTGACGGTAGCGTTTTTGAACTGCAAAAAGTCTTGGGGCTGAAAAAGACGCCGTTCCGCATTGAGTGCGTGGATATTTCCCATTTGTCCGGTACGAATACCGTGGCGAGCTTGGTGGCGTTCAAGAACGGTCGCCCCGATAAGAGCAATTACCGAAAGTTTATCATCAAGACTGTAACTGGAGTTGATGACTTTGCGAGTATGCGTGAAGTGATGACTCGTCGCATCCGCCGCTTGGAAGATGAAGGGATTCCAATGCCCGACTTGTGGGTGTGCGATGGCGGTAAAGGCCAAGTCGATGCCACGATGCAGATTCTAAAGGAACTCGGCCACGACAAGGATTTGCCTTTGATCGGGCTTGCGAAACGCTTGGAAGAAATCGTGTTCCCCGATGACCGCCCAAGCATTGTGCTGCATCGCACGAGCCCGGCGCTAAAGCTGTTGCAGAACGCCCGCGACGAGGCGCACCGATTTGCGATTACGTACCAGCGCAGCAAGCGCAAGAAAGATCTCGAAGTCGAATGGCTCAAGATGCCTGGCGTTGGCCACGAAACCCGCGTCAAGATTCTCTCGAAGTACAAGAGCGCCGAATCGTTCATGGACGCCCCACTCGAAGACATCATTGATTTGCTTGGAAACGTCCGCGGCACAAAACTTCGCGAACAAGTTGCCGAATACTGCGCCGGCGGCGAAACCGCTGAGAATGCAGAAACTGCTGTGTAGCTGCGCAGCGGCGTTTTCTTATTTAGTCTGTAAACTTTTCTAAATGTAAAATTTGTGAAACCCATTTAAAATTCGTCAAGGCTTTTTTACTAAGTCGCAAAATTATTTTTTAAAGGAATAATCTATATTAGGTTTTGAATTTTTCAATTAAAGGACCCCCGTGGGCCCTATTCTAAGAGGACTCAAATGATTGGACTGAAATCGATTGCTAGAACGGCCTTGGTGCTTTCGGCAACTGGCGCACTTTTTGGGTGCGGTAGCTCATCGCAAGACGAGCTCGCCAGCGGTTCTTTGCCGCGTCAGGAAACGCTCTACTTGTCTGGGCAGCAGAATGATGCTCCTGGTACGTTCAACCCCCTTGCAGAAAGCTGGATGACGACGTGGCCTGTGAGCGGTCGTTTCAACTTGATGTACGAACCGCTTCTCACTTACAACTCCTTGACGGGTGAAGTTGAATCCCTCCTCGGGTCTCTCGTAAGCAAGAACAACGACAGCATCGTTGTTGATTTGAATCCGGCTGCAAAGTGGAGCGATGGTGAAAAGGTTACTTCTCGTGACGTGAAGTTCATCTATACGATGGGCTCCATCAACACCAGCGAACAGATTTCCGCAATCCATGTTGATACAATTAAGTCCGAACCGGCAGGTGCAGTGGAACGCATTGCATTCCTCGTGAACAAGAAGCAGCGCAACAATCCGCTTTCCGTGATGGACTTGATGCAGGCCATCCGTATTGTTCCGGCCCACGTGTTCGAACCGCTTATCGAAAAGCTCGGCTCCAAGGACGAAGTGAAGAAACTTCCGATGGACCAGAATCCGGTTGTTTCCGGTCCGTACGCTCTCCGCAGTGCCGACCCGAACAAGATTATTCTTGAACGCCGCGATGACTACTGGGGCAACGCCGCTCTCCACAATGGCCAGCTCCCTGCTCCGAAGTATATCGTTCACCCGATTTACAAGAACAACGAACATAACACGATCGCTATGCGTAGCGGCAACCTCGACGCTTCTCAGAGCTACATCCCGCGTATCAACCGCAAGGCTGGCGCTGGCGTGCACACATGGCTCAACGAACCGCCTTACTTCTTGCCGGGCGCAATGCCGATGCTCATCATCAACACGATGAAGGAACCGCTTAACGACAAGCGCTTCCGCCGTGCTCTTGCAACCGCTATCGACTACATGGCTCTCCGCAAGTTCGCTGTGTCCGACTACACGGACCAGATCAAGCCGGGCCTCATCATGCCGACCGCTCTCGAAGGCAAGTACATCAGCAACGAAGACCTTTCCAAGTATGGTGTCAAGCTCACCATCACGGACGAAAAGGAACGCGTCGAAACTGTGAAGCAGATGCTCTCCGAAGCAGGCTACAAGTCTGTCTGGAATAGCGACGGTACGCTCGACCACATGGAAAACGCCAAGGGCGAAAAGATCCCGACGATGTACATCACGAGCCCGAACGGCTGGACCGACTGGGAAGCTATGGTGACCATCGCTGTCGAAGGTATGCGCAAGGCTGGTATCGATATTCGTGAAGGCTTCG